>Ga0308167_1000481_pt1 | contig 68638 bp, 49 predicted proteins | sample PhyCR1_2_FD_202138 | JGI IMG/M metagenome (GOLD analysis project Ga0308167, IMG submission 202138) | Phyllosphere microbial communities from UC Gill Tract Community Farm, Albany, California, United States - DLSLRC.R1 | ecosystem: Host-associated > Plants > Phyllosphere > Unclassified | place... | reverse complement strand
ACCGACCACCTGCCCACGGAGGCGACCGCGTGACCACCACCTCGCTCGTCCGCGCCGAACTGGCGCGACTCACCGCGACCCCGCTCGCACGACTCGCGTTCATCGCGCTCATGGTCGTGCCGCTGCTCTACGGCGGCGCCTACCTCTGGGCCAACCGCGACCCCTACGCCAAGCTCGACCAGGTCCCCGCCGCGATCGTGAACCAGGACGCCGGGGCCACGCTCGACGGCGACCACGTCGACTACGGCACGGACGTCACGAAGGAGGCCATCGACGGCGCCGACTTCAAGTGGACGAAGACCTCGGCGGCCGACGCGCGCTCCGGCGTGCGCAACGGCACCTACGACTTCGTGGTCACCATCCCGCACGACTTCTCCGAGTCGCTGGTGTCGGCGCAGTCCGACGACCCGAAGCGGGCGGAGCTGGTCATGACGACGGCGGACACGAACTCGTACCTCGCCTCGACGATCGCGGAGCAGGCGGGCAAGACCATGCGCACCGCCGTCGCCGAGCGTGTCGGGAAGCAGGCCGCGAAGACCCTGCTCGTGGGCCTCGCCGACGTGCGGGACAGCCTCGGCGACGCCGTCGACGGGGCGGGACAGCTGGCGTCGGGTGCCTCGACGGCGGCATCGGGAGCGGCGACGCTCGCGGACGGCACCGGCAAGCTCTCGTCCGGGGCGGCGACGCTCGCGGACGGCACCGCCGCGCTGCCGTCGCAGACCGCTGCGCTCGACCAGGGCGCCCAGCAGGTCGCTTCCGGGGCGGCGACGCTGTCGTCAGGGCTGCAGGACGCGAAGCAGCAGACGGCGGCGTTGCCGGCGGACACCGCGAAGCTGAACGAGGGCGCGCAGAAGGTCGCTGCGGGCAACAAGAAGCTCGCCGACCAGACCGACCCGGCCCTCGACGCGCTGAACGGTCTCTCGCCGGACACCGTCACCGCGGCGATCACGAAGGCCGCCGCGGACCGTGGGGTGGAACTGACCCCGGAGGTGCAGGCGGTCATCACCTCCACCGTCCAGGCACAGCTCGGCGACGAGCAGACGAAGGCCGACCTCGCGAAGGCCAAGGCCGCGCTCGAGGGCGTCGACCAGCTGCGCGACGGGTCCGCTCAGGTCGCGGCAGGGACGTCCGCCCTGGCGACGGCGGCCCCGACCCTGGCCGGCGGGATCTCCTCCGCCGCCGACGGCGCCTCGCAGCTCGCCTCCGGGTCGTCCCAGGTGGCCGCGGGCACGTCGAAGCTCGCCGCAGCGGCGCCCACGCTGTCGTCCGGTGCGTCGCAGCTCGCCACCGGAGCAGCGTCGGCCGACCAGGGCGCGAAGTCGCTGGCGTCCGGACTGACCGAGCTGCAGAGCGGGTCGTCCGAGCTCGCCTCGAAGCTCGACGAGGGCCGCACGAAGATCCCCGCGTCCGACGCCTCGCAGCGCGAGGACCAGGCATCGGTGATCTCCGACCCGGTCAAGGTCGGTGACGACAACGTCGCCGCGGCCGCGAACTACGGCGCCGGTCTCGCACCGTTCTTCATCTCGCTCGCCGCGTGGATCGGCATGTACGCGCTGTTCCTCATCCTCAAGCCGATCTCGAAGCGGGCGATCACCGCGGTGCGGAAGCCACTGCGGGTCGTGCTCGGCGGGTGGCTGACGCCCGTGCTGCTCGGCGTCGTGCAGATGGTGGCGCTGTTCTTCATCGTCCGGTTCGCCCTCGACCTCAACGTCGTGCACGCCGGAGCCACGATCGGGATCATGGTGCTGGCGTCGGCGACCTTCGCGGCGATCATCATGGCACTCAACGTGCTGCTCGGCTCGGTGGGCCAGTTCCTCGGCCTGGTGCTCATGCTCGTGCAGCTCGTCACCGCCGGTGGGACGTTCCCGTGGCAGACGCTGCCGGGGCCGTTGGCGGCGCTGCACTTCGCGCTGCCGATGACGTACTCGGTCGACGCGATCCGGCAGACGATGTACGGCGGCTCGGCGGGGGCGGCGTGGTCCGATGCGGGGGTGCTCGCGTGCTGGCTGCTCGGTGCGCTGCTCGTGGCGTACGTCGTGACGGCGCGGCAGACCCGCTCCCGGACGCTGCGCGACCTGCGCCCGAGCCTGATCGGGTAGCGCGGGCGGGCGCGCCGCGCCCGCCCCCGCTCCCGCGCCGCTCCGCTCCGCTCCGTCGAGTGAGCAGAAATCGTCGAGTCGCCGTTCGGCACCCGACGATTTCTGCTCCGTCGACGGGGCCGTCAGTGCTCGCGGCGACCGAGCGGGACGTCCGCCAGGCCACCACCGAGGTACCGCATGTCCTCCGGCGCGAAGGCGTCACGGTCTTCGGGGTCCAGCAAGCGGGACGCGTCGTCGCGCGGCACGAAGCCGATCGCCTCGCCGGCGCGCAGGTCAGCCGGTGACCCGGTGTTCCTCGAGAGCGCCCACACCACGTGGTGACCGGGCTGGTTGAGCTCGGTCGTGGCGATCACGAGGCGTGCGAGGTCGTCGGGTGAGGACCACAGCAGGAGCGCCCGCTGCGAGGACGGCACATCGCCGAAGGCCCCGATCCGTGCCGAGACGATCGACATCTCGAAACGGTCCGCGAACAGGCTGCCCAGCAGCTCCATCCCGGCCTTCGTGACGCCGTAGTACGTATCCGGTCGCGGGAGACGATCGCCGGGGACGCTCCCCGGTGCGTCGACGGGCTCCGGGACGCGACCGACCGCGTGGACCGAACTCGCCTGGACCACCCGGAGCACGCCGGCCGCGGCAGCCCGCTCGAGGACGTTCTTGGTGCCGGTCAGGTTCGCCGTCACCAGGGCGTCCCAGTCGTCCTCGGTCGGTATCCCAGCGAGGTGCACGACGGTGTCGACACCGACCAACGCGTCATCGAGGGCGTCGGGATCGCCGACCGAACCGATGACCAGCCGCTCACCGGCGGACAGCGCGGCCGCCGGCTCGTGTTCGTCGAACAGGACCAGGTCGTGACCGGCTGCGAGCAGTCGGGAGCGCAGTGCCGAACCGATCCGTCCCGAAGCACCGGTGATGAGGAGCGTCGCCATGCGGCGGACGTTACGCGCGCTCCCGAAGGACCTCCCGCAGCTGCGCGAGCGTCTGGACGAGGTGGTCGTCCAGATCCGACTTCGTCCACCGCAGCACGACCCATCCCCGACGGCCGACCTCCCGGTGCCGCCGGATGTCGGTCGCCCACTGGTGCGGGTCCGTTCGGTGGTGGTCGCCCTCGTACTCGACCACGACCCGTTGCCGCGGGAAGGCCATGTCCACCCGAGCGATGAACCGACCGTGCCCGTCACGGATCTCGACCTGCAGGTCGGGTTCGGGGAGTCCCGCGCGGACGATGGCCAGCCGTGCCCTCGTCTCCCGCGGCGAACCCGCCCCGCGGCGGACGAGTGCCAGAGCGGCACGGAGGCGGCGCGCACCCCGACAACGTCCCCGCTGCTCGAGCGCCGCCCGGAGGTCGTCGACCGTCGTCCGACACCGTCCCTCCGAGACGATCGCGTCGCCGAGCACGACCAGGTCATCGACGGAGAGCAGCGAACCGCACTCGACCCATGTCGTCGCCGGTGTGCTCGCCGGCAGGCCCCAACGGTCTCGGACGACCGCTCGGGACGCCTCGACACGGTGCCCGACCACTCCTGTCCGACGGGGTTGGGCGGCCGGGAGTCGGCTCGTGATGTGGACCGGGCCGTCCCGGTGCGCGGCCGGCACCGGGAGTTCCCAGAGCATCGCCGCGGACGTGTGACTGATGAACTGCCCCGGGAGCAGCAGCGGGCGGAACACCCGGACGCGATCGATCCCCTCGGGCGGTCGTGACCGGTGCCATCGGAGGGACCGCGTTGGCCGGACGAGGTCGCTTCGGCGGAGCCGCTCCGGCGACACCCCGGCGCGTTCGGCCGCTCGGATGTCGAACGCCCGATTCCGGAGTCCTCGTGGAAGTGGCCTCGGCTGCATGCTCCACACCCTCGCCCGATCGCGACGCCGGCCGCGCGCGATCGTGCCGATCCGTGCACAACGCACCCCGCGCCTCCCGTGTGGAGGACAGACGCCGCTGTCGACTGAGCAGAAATCGTCGGGTCCACGCACCGGACCCGACGATTCCTGCTCACTCAACGGCGGACGGCACCCGTACCCCGCGCCCAAGCCGCCCCCGCTACGATCGACGGGAGAGCCACGGAGGTCGATGCAGATCATGGGAGCCGGCAAACCCGCGACCATCTACGACGTCGCCGCGCGCGCCGGGGTCTCGAAGTCCCTCGTCTCGCTCGTGCTGCAGCGCTCGCCCCGGGTGAGTCAGCAACGGCGCGAAGCGGTGCTCAAGGCGATCCAGGAGCTCGACTACCGTCCGTCCACGGCGGCGGTGTCGCTCGCGGGGACCCGTTCCCGGACCATCGGCGTGGTGCTCGACGACTTCCGGAACCAGTGGTTCGTCGACCTGCTGACCGGGCTGCGCGAGGCACTGCAGGACCAGGGCCACCGGCTCGTCGTGGCCGACCGGTTCCTCAACACCGGGCTCGATGCCTCTCCCGTCGAGGGCTTCCTGTCGATGCGCGTGGAGGGAATCGTGATCGCCGGCGAACCCGACACGGACCTGGCGATCCCCGCCTCCACGCCGCTCGTGATCGCCGGCGGTCGCGTCTCGATCCCCCGTGCGGACACGGTGGCGAACGACGACCGTGCCGGTGGTGCGATGGCTGCGGAACACCTGCTCGCCCTCGGCCACACGCACCTCGGGTTCATCGGTGCGTCGTCGGCCGCGTCCGACGAACGGCGCACGGGGTTCACGGCCGGCATCGACGGCCGCGCCGAGGTCGCGACGGTCGTCCTCCCCGGCGAACCCACCGAGGAAGCGGGGTCGCGAGCGCTTCGGCAGCTGCTCGACGAGCACCCCGACGTCACGGCGGTGTTCGCGGCGAACGACGTGATGGCGCTCGGAGCGCTGTCCGAGCTCGCGGAGCGTGGGCTGCGCGTCCCCGAGGACGTCTCGGTCATCGGCTACGACGACACCCCGCTCGCGGCGACGCGGTACGTCGGTCTGACGAGCATCGACGACCGCAGCGTCGAGATCGGTCGGGGCGCCGGTGAGCGGCTGCTCGCCCGCATCGCCGACCCGACGCTCGCGGCGGCCGAGGTCCTCGTCGAACCCCGGCTGGTGGCACGGCGGACGACCGCCGCACGCTGACGCCGGGGTGAACCTGGCGGCCGGCGCCGGCCTCCTCAGCGTCGACTCGTCGTCGGCGTTCCCGTGGTCCGCACGGCCCGCAGACGTGCTCGGAGTTCGCTTCGTCTGCGAATGGGATCGGCCTCGGCATCTCGAAGTACCGCGCCGGTCTTCCAGTCTCGGACGTCCACTGGCAGGTCGCTGTACGGGAGGGTCGTGTACCCCTTCGCTTGCTCACGCGCGAGCGCGGGTCGGACCGACGCCGTGCAGACGGCGAGGGAGAGCATCGCCGCGATCGTCACCAGCGGCAGCTTGATGAGGACCGGACCGACGGTCGACTGGTCCGAATCCACGTCGGCTCCGACGGCGCGTGCGACCGCGAGCCCGATCAGGAAGAACGCGAGGAAGGCCATCGCGACGGCGAACGACCAGTACGAACCGAGCTGCCAGAACCGCGCACTCACCCTCGGTCCTCCGTCAGAGAGTCGCGCGTTCACCCGTGTCTCCTCGAATCTCGGTAGGTCTGAGCCCAACTGACCGTCGTCGTCGTACCGCCGTACAGACCGCCGGCGACTTCCAGACCCTTGTCGAGCGTCTTGGCGCTCTGCGCGCTCAGCCGTCCGGCGCGTGCCGACGACGCGATCAAGCGCGAGCCCGGGATCGGCGCGAAACCGACCACGTCCGTAGCGCATCCTCCCACGTCGACCACGACAGCGCAGTCGATACCCGCGGCTGCGATACCCGTGGCGAGTGAGACCGCGGCCGCGAACACGCCGATGCCCGGGACGAAGGAGAAGAATCCGCTGATCGTCGAGATCGTGCCGAGCACCTGGGATGCGGTCTTCAGCTTCGTCTGCGTCTTCTTCGTCAAGCCGAACGGGTTCTTCCAGGTGTGTTTCGTCGCTGCGGGAGCCTTCCTCCCGCCGGAGCTCGTGCTGGCGTGCTTCGGAGGCGTGTACGAACGCTTCGTGACCGTCTTCTTGGGCGGCGTCGGGTGGTAGTACGGGTTCGTCGCCGTCGGCGGGCGACTGCCGAGCACGCAGTACCCGCCCGGACGGTCGTTCGCCATGTAGCAGTCGCCGCTCGGATCGGTGAAGGTGATCGGGTTGCTCCCGCTGTACGCGTACCCGTTGTTCTGCTGCGGGTTGTCCGGTGCGAGGACCGCATCGACCGACAGGAACCGGCCGAGTGTGGCGTCGTACGCGCGCGCACCGAGCTGCGTCAATCCCGAGAACGCCGACGCCGCCTTGTTGAGGAAGCCGTGCGCGGACGTCCACGCGACGGGCTCTCCCCGCGACTCACCGAACGGTGTGAACCACCGTCTGGTGACCGCTCCGGTCAGGACGTCGGACTGCAGGTCGGCGTTGCCGTCGATGTCCGTGTCGAGCGCGTACACCGTGCTCGTGCCGGACTTCGTGTCACGCTCGGCGACCGTGATGCCCGCGATCGCGTACGTGCGCGTGGCGGTGACGGACGAGCCGTCGTCGGCTCGGCGGAGTTCGGTGTCGCCGAGGAACAAGGTCGCACCGTCCTGCGGGTCGACCTGGATCAGCAGCTGACCATCGGCGTCGTACACGTCGTCCTGTCGCTGGGCCCCGACCGTCGTCGCACTGAGCTTCCCGTGCTCGTCGTAGGCCAGTGTCGCGTTCCGTGCCGAGGTTGTGTCCCCCGCTTCGTCGTAGGCGAAGGCGTCGGTCGTCCGGTGCACGCCGTCGTCCGTCACGACCGACTGCACGGCATGCGGGTGCTCGGTGCCGGCCGCCGGGTAGGTGTACGTCGCGGTCTGGTCCGCGCCCCCGGACGTCGAGTGCGTCGTGACCCTGGTGCGGTTCCCGCTGGCCAGGTCGTACCGGTAGCTGTGCCAGTACGGTGCCGGTCCGCCGAGCGCAGCCGGGTCCACGGAGGTCCCGCAGGCGCCCGTGGCCGGGGTCCACGCTTCGGTGAGTTCCTGGACGGCGTCGTAGGAGTAGCACTGCGTCTCGCTGCCCGCCGCCCCCGTGGTCTGCACCGAGGTCACCGTGCCGATGGCGTTCCGCGTGTACGTGCGCTTCGCCTGGACCACCGTGGAGGAGCCGGTGCCGGTCTGGTCCTGGATCCCGACGACGTCCCCGGTGACCGCGTCCCGGGTGTACGCGGACGTGTTCGCCACCGTGCCGTCGCGGTCGACCTGGGCGACCCGGTTCAGGGCATCCCGGACCACACCGGCGTAGCTCTTCGTCCCGGCGATGCTCGACGGTGCTCCGAGCGCGTCGTAGGTGTAGCTGAGTCGTTCGGCGGCGAGACCTCCGGCGGCCGGCATCGTGACGGTGGCGACGGTCTCGTCCTGGTTGTAGGTGGTCTTCGTCGTGTACGTCGTCCCCGCGAACGCCGGGGCACCGGCGCCGATCGTGACCGTCTTCCCCGTGGGCTGGTCCGCCCCGTCGTACCCGGTGATCGTCGTCGAGACCGCCGATCCCGGTGTCCCCGGCACCGAGCCGCGGTAGGCGGTCGACGTGCTGAGCTCGCCGCGCTTCACCGTGTCGTAGTCCCAGTGCGCGAGGAGCGCCCCGCCCGTCGCACCGGCGTACTCGTCGGTCTTGCGGTCGAGGTCGTCGTAGGCGGTGGTCAGCAGCACGCCACGCGCGTCGGTGCTCGAGACGCGGTTGCCGGCCGGGTCGTAGGTGAAGGTCGAGCGTCCGGAGTCCGGGTCGTCCTGGGCGGTCATGTCGCCGGTCGGGTCGAACGTCCACGACCAGGTGTTGCCAGCCGGGTCGCGCATCTCGGTCATGTCGCCACGTCCGTCGTAGCCGTAGGTGGTGTCCTGGTGCGCGGCACCGGCGGCCACGACCCCGCCGAGGTACTGCCGCAGGAGTCGCTTGTGCCCGAACGAGTCGGTCGTGGTGCTCGTCGGCGTGCCACCCTGCGGGGGTGTCACGTCGACCTGGTCGGCTCCCTGGTACCGGGACGTCGTGCGGTACTGCTCCTTGCCGTACGAACTCGTCACCTCGGCCGTGACCCGGCCGGCGGCGTCGTACTCCTTCGCGACGGCGGACTGGATCTGCTGCTGGCTCACCGGGAGGAACAGCTTCGCGGACGGCGCCGTCCCGCTGGCCCAGTACGCGTTGTTCGTGTTCGACACCCGCCCCTGTGCGTCGTACCAGGTGTCGGTGACGACGCTGCCGCCGGAACCGGAGGGGTCCTGCGTCTGCACCTGTTGCCCGAGACCGTCGTACAGGACGTACGCGGTGGTGGTCCCGCCCCAGTTGAGCCTCGTCGTCGCGACGGCCAGGGGAGCTGTCTGCGTCTCGGTGTAGGCGTACGTGGTGCTCGGCGACGTCGCGAACGACGCCTTCGGGTGTCCGGGGAGCCAGACCTGCGTCCGCCGGCCGAGCGCGTCGTAGGTGGCGCTCGTGACGTCACCGGCGACGTCGGTCTCCGTCAGCTCCGAGCCGCGGGCCGGATCGATGGTCGTGGTGCTCTTCCACCCCTTCGGGTTCGTCACCGTCGTCGCGGTCACGGGTCCCCCGGACGCCGGGGTGTAGGCCGTGGAGGTCGTGCGTCCCAGCGCATCCGTCACGCTGACGGCGCGACCGAGCGCGTCGTACTTGGTCGAGGCCGTCGTGGTCCACGACGTGACGCCGCCGGCGAAGCCGGTCACCGTCTCCACCTTGGTGGCGTCGCCCTTCGTCGGTGCAGCGCCGAGTGCCGCGCCGTCGTAACTGGTCCGGGTGTCCGACACGATGTCGTTCGACGTCGCAGGTGCCGTCCCGCACGCGAGTCCGACGGTCTTCTCCTCGACGGGGAGCCCGATGATCCATGCGTCCGTGTTCGACGGCGCGTAGGACGTCGTCGTGCAGGTCGCTCCTGCGTCCGACGTCGCGGTGCTCACCCGAACCGGATCGCCAGCGTCGTCGTACGTCGTCGTGGTGTCGGTGGTCCGCCCACGGCCGTCGGCGGTGGGTTCGCTGACGTGGACGGTCCCGTCCTCGATCCGGCGGGCCTGGTTGGTGCCGTCGTCCGCCGCGACGTCCGAGGTCCACGGTGTGTTCACGGTGTCGGACAGGACCGGACCGCCGACCCCGTTCCTGACCGTCGTGTCACGGACCTGTCCGGCGAACCACGGCGAGTCCGCGACACCCGGTGCGTCCGTCACGGTGACCGTCTTGGTGCCGCCGCTCATCCCCGCCCGGTCGCCGTCGAGGCCGCGGTAGAAGGTGTACGCCGTGGTCTTCTGCGCCGAGGGGTCGCTGCTGTCGCCGTCCCGCACCTCGACCTTGTCGTACCCGGCGAACACCGACCACGTGCGCTTCTTCTCCGGCGTGAACACCGACGTGTTGTACTTCCAGGCCGGCGTCCCCGTGTACGCGTACTGCGTCTCGCGCGGACGGTCGTTGCCGCCGCCGGTCTTGGGATCGTCGACGACCTTCGTCACGACGTACTTGTGGAAGAGGTCGAGCTTCGCCTCCTGCGGCGGCGTGATGGACGGCGTCCACCACTGCGGGTAGCACCGACGGGTGTTGGTCGCCGCGGCTGCCTCGATCGCGGACACCTCTGCGGGGGTGCAGTCCTGACCGGAGTAGGTCACCGAGGTGACGGCACCGGTCTCGGCGGTGATCGCGGAGATCCGGTACTTGTCGAGCGGCGCGAGACCGTCGACCGCCCAGACCCGGTTCTGCTTGGTGACGCCGCTGAACTTCGTGGCCGGCTCGGTGATGCTCGCGCTCCCGGCGTAGCCGGTGTGCTGGACCTGTGTCATCCACAGCGCCGCCGTGGTCCCGTCGCCGGGGTCGGGGAAGGAGTGCGAGAGGGCCCACTTGTCGACGGTGGCGTACGCCGTCCCGGTCTTGACGGCCGTCGTGACGGTGGTGAGCATCCCGTCGGTCCAGAACGTGGGTGCCGGGTTCGCCGTGCAGGACGCGGTGCAGAACTGGTCCCACGGGACGTCGGGGTAGGCGGTCGGCTTCGCGGGCTTCGTCGCCGCGGCCCCGATCGCCTCCTTCGTGCAGTTCGCGTGCGTGGTGTCGTTGCACCGGCCGTAGGCGTCGTACCCGAAGGTCACGCGTCCGGTGGCTGCGTTCGCGGTGTACACCGTCGAGGCGGTGAGTCCGTAGTCGATGTGCTCGAGCTGTCCGCCGCGCACGTAGCTCGTCGCGCCGGATCCGTTCTTGCCGTAGCTGTTCGACTCCGCGGAGTAGTAGAGCGCCTCGGCGTTGCCGTGCACGTCGACCACGTAGTCGAGGTTCCACCGCCAGGCCTGCACGCACGAGGACGCCGCGAAGGTCGACGCGTGGCACGGCTCGCCGCTGTCGTTGCCGAACACGGGGACGGTCCATGCCGAGTTCGTGGTCGCCTTGCCGCTCGTCCAACCGGGGAGCTGGTTCTTGCCGAAGTAGTACTGGGTGCCGTCCGCGGTCGTCACGCGCCAGCAGTCGGTGTCGTAGGTGCCGTTCGCCGAGCACCCCTGGCCGGTGCCGACCAGGTGCTCGATCCGGGAGCCGTCGTCCGACTTCATCCGCCAGGTGCCGGTACCGCGGTCCTTCACGAGGGCCGTGGCGTGACCGTTGAGCGAGATCGTGGCGTTGTCGGTCTTCCAGCACTGGTCGCCCGAGGTCTTCACGGCACCGGACGGCCCGTCGTCCTGCGAACAGGAGACGTACTGTCGCTCGATGAACCCTCCGCCGCCGAGCTCCCATCCCTCGCCGACGGCGGACGGTTGGTTGTTCGTCGATCCGGTCTCACCGTCGACGGACTGCGAGTCGTAGGTCAAGGACAGGTCCGGCGTCGGGCCGGCCGGGGCGTCCGGGACGTCCATCGGGTACTGCCAGGAGAAGTCGCCGGTCTGTGCCGAGACGTCCCAACTGCCGGCTTCCTTGAGCGGCGACGCCGAGAAGGTGCCGGCGCCGTTGCTGGACACCGGCGCGCTGGTCGCTGCGAGGGTCACCGCACGTGCTGCGACCCTCGGCGTCATCACGAGGTCGCTGCCGCTCGTCGTCGTCGCGACGGGCGTCATCGTCCGCGCGGACAGCGCCTTCCCGTCGTCCACCTGCACCCAGCGCGTCCGCGAGGCGTAGTCGGCACCGAACTGCCGGGCGAGCAGAGATCGTGGGATCCGGACGGCCACCGGAGCCGCGGGGCCCGCGTCCTCGCGAGTGAGTGTCAGCGCCATGCCCGGCAAGTGTCGCTTCGACGCCTGCTTCGCCGTCGGCACGCTGACGCTGAGTTCCTTCACGGCCGCCGTCCCCGTCCCGGGTCGGGTCGCCGCCGCGACGGTGATCGAGCTCGACCCCAGGGCCGACCATGATCCGCGGACCCTGGCGGCCGTCGACCCCTTGGGTCCGGAGGTGGTGACGCCGGCGGCGGCCCCGTGGAGTGCGACCGTCCAGGAGCCGTGACCGAGGTGCTCCGTCGGCACGGCGGTCGAGCGCGACGACCGCGCGGTCCCGGCGGTCTCCACGTCGGTGGCGGAGTGACCGGCGACAGCCTTCCCCAGGTCCGCCACGACCGGCACCCGGTCGGACTCGATGAGGGTCAACGTCGAGACCGTCAGTGCGCCCACGGCGACCAGTGCGAGGGCGCTCTGCAGGACGACGACGCGTCGCCGACGAGGCGCCCGGCGGCGGCCGCTCATGCCTCGCCACCCCCGACGAGGGCAGTCCCGCCGACGGCGATCCCGCCGACGGCGGTCCTGCCGCTGTCCGTCCCGACGATGGATGCGGATGCTCCGAGCACCTGTCCCCCTGCTCCCTGTGTCTGCGCGTGCGAGCACCCCGGCTCACACGGCTTCGGGATCGTACCGAGAGGGAACACATAGGAAACGACCCCCCGTTCAGGGCGCAGCAGACACGATCCCGCGGGTTTCCGGAGCTCGACCGAGTGTTCCTGAGGGGACCTTCACCAAACGCACGACGTGCGGTGCTGCCCAGCAACGACGCCGATCTCCGCGCCGGAGACGGCGATGCTCGACGACGAGGTCACTCGTTCGGGGGGTCCTGGCGCGATCCTGCGCGCCGCTACCGTGACGCTGCGCACACTGCGCACAGCATGCTCATAGGGGGAACACATGCCACAGGGTCGAGCTCTGCTCGCCGCGCTCGCCTCGTCCGCACTCGTCGTCTCGGCGCTGGTGGTCTCCGCGACCCCCGCAGCAGCGGCGGACGCGACGACCTCGGACGCACGGTCCGCGGACGACACCGCCACCGCGCAGGTGATCGCGACGACGTACGGCCATGAGGTCACGGTCGACGGCGCGACGACACCGACCGAGCTGGTCACCGCGATGCCGGACGGCTCGATGACCCTCACGGAGGACAGCCTGCCGGTGCGGACCGAGCAGGACGGCGACTGGGTCCCGGTCGACCCGACGCTCAGGTCCGACGGCGACTGGCTGTCCCCAGCAGCCACCGACACGCACGTCCGGTTCTCCCGCGGGGGCGACGACGCGCTCGCTCAGGTGCGGACCGACTCCGGGAACTGGGTGACGGAGACCTGGCCGGACGGCGGTGCGCTCCCCGTTCCGCGGGTCGACGGCGCGACCGCCACCTACGAGGACGTGCTGCCCGACGTCGACCTCCGGCTGACCGCCACCGCCTCGGGTATGTCCGAGGTCCTCGTGGTGCAGTCGGCCGAGGCCGCCGTCGACCCGGACCTCCAGCAGGTCGAGCTCGAGCTCCACGGTGCGACGCTCAGCACCACGCAGACCGGCTCGACCGCCACGACAGCGGACGGCTCCACGCTCACCTCGTCGACCCCGACGTGGTGGGACTCCTCGCACGGGGGCGATGCCTCCGGACCCGGTGGTGCGGGAAGCCCCCGACCCGTCGAGCACGACGCGCAGGCGGACACGCTCACGCTCGACGTCGCTGCGGTGACGGCAGCCTCCCCGCAGTACCCGGTGTACGTGGACCCCGACTGGTCGGCGGGGCAGAACGCGTTCTGGTTCGACGACAACGCCTACCCGACGCAGTCGTACCTCAACGGCCAGTACTCCGCCGGCTACCAGAGCGTCGGCTACGCGGTGCAGGACGGTCGGACGTACATGTCACGGGCGTTCTGGCAGTTCAGCACGAGCGCTCTCGCCGGCAAGACCATCACGAGCGCGCACTTCAACGCCGTCGCGACCTACAGCTGCGGCAGCAACAACATCCAGGCGTGGCGGTACGGCGTCGTGGGCGCCGGGCAGAACTGGAACTACGACCAGGCGAACCAGGGGCAGTGGCGCGACCACATCTCCGACGCCTACGTCGCCGGCGTCAGCGGGTGCGACATGGCCGGCAAGTCCTACGGCTGGGACGTCACCCGAGGTGTCCAGGCGGTTGCGGGCGGAACGCTGCAGATCGGTCTCCGGGCGGACAACGAGGGTGCGCTGAGCCGGAAGCACTTCAACCAGGGCGCGTCGCTCACGGTCGAGTACAACGCCGCACCGAACGTGCCGACCGGGTTGACGATCCTCGCGCCGACGCGCGCCTGCGGGACGTCCGTCGCGGGAGCGGCGTGGGTGAACAACAGCGCGCAGGACCTCGTCTTCGCCGTGAACGCGAGCGACCCCGACGGCGGCGTGATGCACACCACCTACCAGGTGATGCGCTCGACCGACCCGGACACCGCGGTGTGGTCGAAGGCGAGCGCCACCACCGAGGGCGGTCGGCAGTCCGTGACGGTCCCGAAGAAGACCCTCTCGAACGGCTCGTACATGTGGCGCGCGAAGACGAACGACGGGGCCCAGTGGGGCGGCTGGACGGGCTGGTGCTACTTCACCGCCGATGACAAGGCCCCGGCGCGACCCACCGTGACGGTGGGGAGCACCCATCGGGTCGTCGGGACCCCGACGACGGTCACGGTCTCGTCGAAGGACACGGACGTCCGCGGGTTCGAGTACTTCGTGAGCTACGACGACGGCGGTTCGAAGACCCAACCGCTCTCCGATGCGGTCGGGACCGCGACCGGGTACCACGACTGCACCTTCGAGGACGGGATCGTCTCCTACGTCTGTGCGGACGCCAACCACTCGGCGACGATCACGTTCGCGCCGCAGGACACGACGAGCACGCTGTGGGTCTGGGCGATCGATCGAGCGGGGAACGTCTCGGAGCAGGCCGCGACCGACGACGTGGACACGACGGACGGGCTCGACGACGACGGAGTGTCCGCCGATGCCGACCCCGACCCGCGCGTGGGGTCGGGCACCGGCACCGCCGGACACGTCTGGACGGGCCTGACCGACGGTGCGGTGACGGGCAACGGGACGTCGGGCTCGCCGACCGTCATCGCGGACGACCGGGCCGCGGGCGGGACCGGGACGAGCACGCGCCTGCCGCTCACCGTCGACCCGAGCGTGTCCACGTCGACACCGGGCGACTTCCCCGGCCAGCTCGGGACGACGGTGCTGCGGGAACCGGACCTCGTCCGCATCAACCGGTTCAACGGGTCCGGCGGCCACCGGGCCGCCGTCTCCGGGAGTGCGCCCTCCGGCACGCACTACGAGTCCACCCTCGGCGAGATCACGAGCGCCACCGCGACGAAGCCCACCGGTGCGTCCACCCTCACGTCGTGCATCGGGAGCTGGGGTGACCAGACGACCACCGGTAGCTGTCCGAGCGGGACGACGAGCAAGACCGTCCTGGGCTACTCGTGGGGCTCCGCGGCCGACGTCCCGCCCGGTGCGACCGCTCGTCAGATCTGGTCCTGCTGGTCCGGGACCGACTGGTTCGACTCGTCGAGCTCGACGTGCGAGAACCACACGGTGCGGGCCTCCCTCGGCTACTTCGCCTCGCTGGGGCCGAGCACGACGGCCGCTGCGCCGGTCTCGACGACGCAGAGCTACACGGTGTCGGCGTGGATGAAGCTGTCGGCCGGGGCCGAAGGCCACTCGAACACGGCCGTCTCCATCGACGGCGACACGACGTCGGCGTTCTACCTCCAGTACATCGGCGGGACGTTCCGCTTCTGCGTGAAGCAGCAGACCGACTCACCGGCCACGGACTGCGCCACGCCGACCGGCGTCGACTACTCGACGGTGCCCGGCAACGACACGTGGTACTTCGTCACGGGGATCTGGGACGCGGGCAACGGCGAGGCACGGATCCTGATCAGCGCCTCGCCCAGCGGATCCCACGCGGTCGCGCACGCGCTCGCCTCGGGCGAGAAGCCGGTCACCGGCGGGCTCCGGGTCGGGGGTGCACTGTCCAGCGGCGGCCCGTCCGACGCGTTCGACGGTCAGATCGCAAGCCCTGCGATCACGCAGGGCGTCGCCTCGCTCGAACAGCTGCGACTGCTCATGAACCAGGGGACGTACGGGTACGCGAACTGACCCGGTCGGGCGGCGTCTCGTCCCACCGGGACGGGACGCCGCTCCCCGCGACGCCGCCCGACAAGCCGAGCGCCCGCCCCTGCTCCACCGCCTCGCGCCGCGTCGACACCCCGAGCTTCCGGTACACGCTCCGCACCTGGGTCTTCACGGTGTTCACCGACACGTGCAGCTCCGAGGCGATCCCCGGCACGCTCAACGGCTCCCCCAACAGCCCGAGCACGACCGACTCCCGCTCGGACAGCACCACCCCGACGTCCGGACCCGGGAACACCGACCGCAGCCCGCTCAGCGATGACCACAGCGCCCGCGCCCGCTCGTCCCCCGACGCGTCGACGAGCTGCCGTACGTCGTCCCGCGGCGGTGTGAGCAGCTCACCACCGAGGCCGTGCCGGTCGAACAGGTCCATCGCCTCGCGGAAGGCGGCGACGGCACCGAGGACGTCCCCGGTCCGCCGGAGCGCCACGGCCCGCAGCAGCACGAGCAGCGCGGTGGTGCGTGCCTGGTAGACGCCGTGCACGGCGACCGCGTTGACGATCGCGAGCGCGCGCTCCGGTTCGGACCGGGCCAGCGCGAGCCCCATGTGCTCGGCGGCGTTCCACACCTGCACGGCACCGAGCGCCTCGAGTCCCCGCTCGGCCTGTGACAGCTGTCCCGCGGCGAGCTGGAGCCGCACCCGCGCGAGCGCGAGCATCCGCGCGCCGACCCCGCCGGCGGTGCTGCGCTGCCGGTAGCGCTGCACCCCTGCGTCGTGCGCGGTGAGCTGGTCCTCGGGTGGGACCCGTCCTGCGACGGTGCTGGCGCGGGCGCGCACGGCGAGGACGATCGGCCAGTGCTCGAACGCGCCGAAGAGCGGGTCGACCCGGCGGAGGATCTGCTGCACGTCGTCCGGGTCGCCGTCCTCGAGCGCGACGATCGCGGTCGCGAGCGCCCCCGTCGGCACGTCGAGCGGCCGGCCGCCGTCGAGCAGCCGCCGGGCGACGTCGACCTCGCCGCCGAGTGCGTGCACGAGCGCGGTCAGTCCCTCGGCTGCGGCACGCTGCAGGTCGCCGTCGGCGCCCTCGACGGGTTCGATCCGGGCGAGGGTGGCGAGTGCCCCCTCGCCGTCGCCGGCCGCCAGTTCGGTGGCCGCGATCTGCTGCAGGACGAACGGGAGGCGCGGTGCGAGTCGGTCGACGGCGGTCGCGTCGAGCGCGTCGAGCCGTTCACGGGCCGTGGTTGCCGCCGCCACGGCGCCCACGTCGTCACCGACGATCCGTCGTGCCTGCGCGTCGATCGCGGCGAGGAACACGGCGTCGGCCGGCGGTGCGGTCGGCAGCGCGGCGGCGACGGCGGGGATGACGGCGGCGTTCACGCGGGAGGCCCGGGCGTGGTGCCGGTCGGCGGCCGACTCGGACCGGGCGATCGCGGCGAGGACGACGGGGTGCCGTGCGGCCCGCTTCGGCCGGATCGGGTCGAGGAGCCGAGCGATGGCCGGGGCACCGGGACCGGTGATCCGTGTCCACGCGGTGGTGAGGACGTCGGCGAGCAGGTCGAGGTCGTCGAGCTGCACGGCGGCGTCGATGGCGGTGACGGTGTCGTCGTGGGTGATCGCCCACGCGGCGGCCCGGCGGACGACCTCGCGGTGGCGGTCGGCGTCCGTCGCGGCTCCGGCGGCCCGGAGTGCCCGCGCGATGCCGTCGTACCAGGTGAACCCGTCGCCGTCGAGCTGCCCGAAGCCGGCGTCCACGGCTGCTCGGTGTGCCGCCCCGAGGTCGACCGCGGTGTCCCCGTCCAGCTCCTCGAGGAACGCGACCGGCGCGGACGGCACCACGGCGGCGCGCTCCCCGAAGCTCCGCAACCACGGCTCCTGCACGGTCTCGCGCACCCACGCCCGCGTCGCCATCGTCGTCGCGTGGTCGAACCGCGACGAGAGGTCCACAGGCGGACGGTCCTCGTCCGCGAGGGCGGTGGCAGCCGCGGCGAGCACTCCCGCGAGCCCGCCGACGTCGGCCGTGGTCCGGGTGACGAACGCGGGCGCGATCACCACGCCGACCGCACGGCCGAGCAGCGCGGCCGTCTCGGTGGCGTCGAACGCGAGGTCCCCGGCGCCGACGACGGTGGTGTGCGCCTCGGCCGCGACGGCGTCGAGCACGGTGCCCGCCCGTCCGGCGAGGACGACCGGTCGCTCCGCGGCGGACGCGAGCAGGGCCCTGGTGCCGGCCACCCCGAGGAGGTGGGCGTCGTCGACGAGGAGGACGTGCCTCCCGGCCGGGTCGTCGTCAGCGACCTGCCGGAGCCGACCCGGGGCGGTCTCGGTGTGGTCGACGAGCAGCGCCGTCCGGTCCGCCCAGTCGGTGACGAGCGTCGTCACGCCGGACCGCGGGGGTCCGGCGACGACGACCACCCGGCCGGAGCGCACGGCCTGCTCGATCGTCGAGACGAGCCGCGCGCGGTGCAGCGGCGGGGTGGCTCGCCGGACACCGCCCACCTGGGCGGTCGCGTGCGAGCGAGGGAGGGGCACCACCGGCGAGCGAGGCCGTCAGGCCGCGAAGCGCTCCACGCGCAGCACGCAGGAGAGGCCGCTCTCCGAGGTGTCGATCGTGGTGTCCCAGTCCGTCGAGGCGCCGGCGCCGACGGAGGCGACGTCGACCTCCTTGACGGCGCGGGTGTCCGACGCTCCCTTGAGCAGCGAGACGTAGATGCGGTAGCCCTGGCCGGTCTTCTCCGGGTTCTTGACCGTCCCTGCAACGGCCCAGGACGACCCGGAGCGCTTGCACGAGGTGACCTGCACGTCCGACTTCGCGCCGACGAAGTCCCCGGTCCCGCCGGCCGGCGTCTTCACGTCGGTGATCGCCGGACGCTCGGTGGCCGCCACGGAGGACGATGCCGAGGCCTTCCCGTCGGGGCTGTCACCACCCGAGCAGCCGGCGAGGCCGACGCCGAGCGCGGCGACCCCGGCGAGTGCCAGGAGTCGGACGGACAGGGAGCGCGTGGGGCGCAGGGTCATCGGTGTTCCTTCCTGGTGCGACGGCGGCTCCCGATGGCCGCCGTTGCGATGCCGAGCGCCACGAGGAGTGCGGCCACGGCGATTGCCGGCACGGGGTCGGACCCGGTGAACGCGAGGGCAGGGACCCCCGCGGCAGGGTGGACCGCGATCCGGACGGTGTCGGGCGCAGACGTGACCGGGCCGTCTCCGGGCAGGGTCCCGGGCTGCGGCGTCCCGATCGCCGTCGCGCTGTTCTCGACGCTACCGGAAGCACCGTCGGCCTGACCGACCACGTAGGTGGCGGTCGCCGTCACCCGCTGCCCGGGGGCGAGGACGCCCGCGGCACCCGGCCACTGGCCGTAGATGACGGCGGAGAGCCCGGCGAGCCGGTCGTCGACGTGCACGCCACGCAGGGTGACGGTGCCGGTGTTGACGAGCGTGAAGCCGTACTGCAACTGCTGGCCCACGGCGCCGTCGGTGCCGTCGGCGTACTGCACGGTCTTGTCGATCGTCAGCGAACCGCGGCCCGCGACGGGTGCGGTGGCCGAGGACGCGCCGCTCGTGACGTCGGTGCCGCCCGGTCCGGTGCCACCGACGGTCGCGGTGTTCACCACGCCGCCGGCGTCGACGTCCGCCTGGGTGATGCGGTAGCTCGCCGTGCCGGTCGCCCGCTCACCCGGGGCGAGGGTGCCGGCGGTGCCCGGCCAGGTCCAGCTGACGTCGGTGAGTCCGGCGAGACCGTCGTCGAGGGTGACGTTGGTGATCGGCGCGGAGCCGTCGTTCGTCACGGTGAACGTGTAGTCCACGCGGTCCCCGACGGCACCGGTCGCCCCGGGAGCGAGCACCCCGCGCTTGTCGAGCGTCAGGTGCGGCGTGTTCGGCAGGGAGACCCCGGCCTCCGACGTGTCGGTGACGGTGGTGCCGCCGGGTGCGGTGCCGACGACCGTCGCCGGCGACGACAGCGATCCGGCGTCGACGTCCGCTTGGGTGACCACGACGGTCGCGTCGACCTCGACGGTCTCCCCGGGCAGGAGCACGCCCGGTTCGCCCGGCCAGGCGTAGGTCATCGCGGAGACACCCGCTCCGGCGTCGCGTACGGTGACCCCGCGCAGGGTCGTGTCGCCGCCGTTCGTGACGACGTAGTGGTAGCGGACGGTGTCGCCCACGGCGCCGGTCGCTCCCGGTGCCAGGGACGCGGTCTTCACGATCGAGATCCCCACGGGTGCGGTGTCCGTCGGGACCGTCGCGGCGCCGCCGCCGTCCACCACGACACCGTCCGGTGCCGTGCCCGTCGCCCGTGCGGTGTTCACGACCCCGCCGGCGTCGACGTCCGCCTGTCCGACGGTGCTCGTACCCGTGACGCGAGCGGTCTCGCCCGGTGCGAGGGTGCCCTCGGCACCCGGCCATGCGGTGCCCGTGGTCCGGAAGCCGGCGAGGTCGTCCGTCACCGCGACGCCGGTGAGCGTGACGGTGCCGCTGTTCCGGACGTCGATCGTCCAACGGAGATCGGTGCCACGGCCCACGGTCGCCCCGGAGGCGGGTTCGCCGGACTTCGTGACGGTCAGGCCGGGGGTCCCGGTGACGGTGGTCGACCCGTCGTCCGAGTCCCGCACGGTGGCCCCGGCCGGGCTCGTGCCGGTCGTGGTCGCCGTGCTCGAGACCGAACCGCGGTCGACGTCCTGCTGGGTGAGCGTGTAGGTCGCCGTGCCCGTGACGGTCTGCCCGGGTCGGAGGACGCCGGACGCAGCCGGCCAGTCGATCGAGATCGCGCCGAGGCCGGGCTGTCCGTCGGCGACGGTGACCCCGCGGAGCGTCGCGGCCCCGGTGTTCGTGATCGTGAACGTGTACGCGACCTGGTCGCCCGCACGCCCGGTGGCGCCGTCGGCGAGGCGCTGCGTCTTCACGATGTCGATGCCGGCGTCTGCGGCCGCGAGCGTCACGGTGGCGCTGCCCTCGGCCGAGACCGGCCCGCCCGTCGGCGGGTTGGCGGTCGCCGTCGCGGTGTTCACGACACTGCCGGCGTCGACGTCGTCCTGCGTGACCGTGTACGCCGCGGTGGCGACGACGTCGGCTCCGGGGGCGAGCGTGCCGTCGAAGGCGTCGGGGAACGCCAGCGCGCCGAGCCCCGGCAGCGGGTCGCTCGCGGCGACGTCGCGCAGCGTGGTGGTGCCGGTGTTCCGGATCGTCACGCGGTAGTCGACGGTGTCGCCGACGGAGCCGGCCGCGCCGTCCGCGAGCGCGCCGTCCTTGGTGACGGTGAGCTCCGGGGCGCCGGGCAGCACGAGCGTCGCGTCCGCGCTCGCCGTGACGTCGGTGCCGGTCGGCGGGGCGCCCGTCGTCGTCGCAGTGCTGCCGATGCTCCCGCGGTCGACGTCCGCCTGGGTCAGCGTGTACGTCGCAGTCGCGGTGACGACCTGGCCCGGTGCGAGCGTGCCCGCGGTCCCGGGCCAGTCGTACGACACGGTGCCGACGCCGTCCTGCGCGTCGACGACCGTCACGCCCGAGAGCGTCGAGGTGCCGCTGTTCGTCACCCGGTAGGTGAACGTCACGACGTCCCCGGCCCGCGGGGCGGTGTCGCCGTCCGGCAGCGCTGCAGCCTTCGTGATCCCGATGCGGGCGTCGGCGGGGCCGGTCTCGATCGTCGCGGTGGCGTCGGCGGTGACGACGGCACCGTCGGGAGCGGTACCGGACGCGGTGGCCGGGTTGGTCACCCGTCCCGCGTCGAACTGCGCCTGGGTGATCGTCGAGGTCGCCGTCGCGGTGACGGTCTGCCCGGGGGCGAGGACGCCGGGGGTGCTCGGCCAGGTGCCGAAGGTCACGTCGCCGCTGCCCGGCAGCTGCTGGGCGATCGCGGTCGCGTCGAGCGACACGGTGCCGGAGTTCGTCACGGTCCAGACCCACTGCACGGTGTCGCCGACGGCGCCGGTCGCGCCGGGTGCGAGCGCACCCTGCTCGGACAGCTCCAGGGCCGGTCGGGCGGTGATGGTGACGGTGGCCGTGTCGGCTGCGTCGACGGTCGCGCCACCGGGAGCGGTGCCGGTCGCAGTGACCCGGGAGGCCTGGGTCCCCTCGTCGACGTCGGCCTGCGTGAGCACGTAGGCCGCGGAGGCGCGTGCGGACTCCCCGGGCGCGAGCACCCCGGTGGTCCCCGGCCAGGCGATCGTGATCGCGGACGTGCCGGTCTGCGCGTCGGCGAGCGTCACACCGCGGAGCGTCGACGTGCCGGTGTTCGTCACGAGGTAGCCGAAGTCGACCGTGTCGCCGGCCTTCCCGGTCGCGCCGTCGGCCAGGCTCGCGGTCTTCGCGACGGCGATCTGCTGGGTCGAGGCGCGCAGCGCGACGGTCGCGCTGTCCCGCTGCGGACCGGGGTCGGTCACGCCGCTCGGCACGGTGGCGTCGGCGGTCGCAGTGTTCACGACGCTGCCGGCGTCGACGTCCGACTGCGCGACGGTCGAGCGTGCCGTGGCGTTCACCGACTGCCCGGGCAGGAGCTGCCCGGCGGTGCCGTTCGGCCACGTCCCGACGACGGGCGCGGAGACCCCGGGCAGGGCGTCCGCGACCGAGACGTCGGTGAGCGTGACGGTGCCGGTGTTCGTCACCCGGTACGTCCAGTCGATGCGGTCGCCCAGGTCGCCCTGCGCGCCGTCGGCCAGCACACCGGTCTTGTCGAACGTCCAAGAGCCGGTGCGGACCGTGTCCACGCCGCCGTCGGCCGTGGCGGTGACGACCTCGCCGGAGGGCACCGTCGCCGTCGTGGTCGCCGTGCTGGCGATCGAGCCCCGGTCGACGTCGGCCTGGGTGAGCGTGTACGTGGCGGTGGCGGTGACGGACTGCCCCGGCGCGAGCGTGCCGACGGTGCCGGGCCAGGTGCCGTAGGTGACGGTGCCGAGTCGTGCCTGGTCGTCGTCGAGCGTGACGCCGGTGAGCGTGCGGTTGCCGGGGTTCGAGACGGTGAACGTGAGCGTGACGGTGTCGCCCGCGACGCCGGTGCCCGAGGTCACGCGCTCGTCCTTCACGAGCGCGATCGCGTCGGACGGGTCCGCCGTGCGGATCGTCGCGCCGTCGGTCGCGGTCACCGGTGCCCCGGTCGGCGGGTTGCCGACGACCGTCGCCTGGTTGACGATGCTGCCGGCGTCGACGTCGGCCTGGGTGACCGTGTACGTCGCCGTCGCGGTGACGACGGCACCCGGCGCGAGCGTGCCCGCCGTGCCCGGCCAGTCGGCGTCGATCGCGGAGAGCCCGGCGAGCCGATCGGACAGCGTGGTCCCGGTGAGGGTGACGGTGCCGGTGTTCTGGGCGCGGAACGTGTAGCGCACGGTGTCGCCGACGCGTCCGGTGCCCCCGTCGGTGTACGCGGCCGTCTTCGACAGCGTGATCGAGGGCGACGGAGCGATGGTCACCGAGCGGGTGTCGGCGTCGCTGACCCCGGTGCCGCCGGGGGCGTTTGCCGTGGCCGTGACGGTGCTCGTCAGCGTGCCCCGGTCGACCTCGGCCTGCGTCAGCACGTGGGACGCCGTCGCGGTGACGGTCTCCCCCGGTGCGAGGCGTCCGACGGTGCCCGGCCAGGCGCCGTACACGACGGTGGACACGTCGGTCTGGTCGTCTCGGGCGCTGACGCCGGTCAGGGTGACGTTGCCGGTGTTCGTGATCGCGTAGGTGTACCCGACGCGGTCGCCGGCGACGCCGGTGGAGCCGCTCGCGAGCGCCGCGGTCTTCACCACGCCGATGCGCGGGCCGGACGCGGCGGTCTCGACGGTGGTGCCGTCGGTCCCGGTCACGTCGGAGCCGTCGGGCGCACGCCCCACGACGGTCGCGGTGTTGGTGACGGCACCCGCGTCGACGTCCGACTGCGTGATCGCGTACGTCGCCGAGGCGGTCACGGTCTGGCCCGGGGCGAGGACGCCGACCGCTCCCGGCCACTCGTCGACGGTCGGGTCGCTGAGGCCGGGCATGCGGTCGATCAGGTCGAGCAGGGTGACGGTCACGTTGCCGGTGTTCGTGGCGGTGAAGGTGTAGCGGATGCCCTCGCCCGCGGACCCGGTCGCACCGGGCGCGAGCCGTCCCTGCTTGAGCAGGGTGAGCTCTGGAGCCTGGGCGAGGTCGACGCCGGCGGTGTCGGTGGCGCGCACCGTGCCTCCCGTCGGTGCCGTGCCGGTGGCGGTGGCGGCACTCGCGACGCGACCCGCGTCGAGGTCTGCCTGGGTGAGCGCGTACGTCGCGGTGGCCGTGACGGACTGTCCGGGAGCGAGCGTGCCCGCGGTGCCCGGCCACGTGCCGTACGTGACGACGCTCGTACCGGTCTGGGCGTCCGCGACCACGACGCCCCGGAGCGTCTGGTTCCCGGTGTTCGTGATCGTGTAGCCGAGCCGGACCGTGTCACCGACGGCCGGCGTGCCGGTCGCGGCGAGCTGCTCGGTCTTCGCCAGTGCGATCGCGGGGGCGCCGTCGCTCGTCCGGATCGTGGCGCTGTCGGACGCCGTGACGTCCGCTCCGCGGGCGGGCGTCGCCGTGACGGTCGCCTGGTTGACGATCGCACCCGCGTCGACGTCGGCCTGCGTGACCGTGTACCCGGCCGTCGCGGTGAGCGACTGTCCCGGGGCGAGCGAGCCGTCGCCGTTCGGGCCCGCTGCCACCGTGATCGTGCCGAGTCCGGCGAGACGGTCCGTCACGCGGGCCGAGCCGAGCGTGACCTGGCCGGTGTTCGTGACGGTGAAGGTGTAGCGGACGGTGTCGCCGACGCGGCCGGTGCCGCCGTCGACGTAGGCGGCGCGCTTCGTGACGCCGACACCCGCCGCTGCGGCGAGCGCGACCGAACCCTGCGCCGTGTCGCCGACCCGGGTGCCGGTCGGGCCGGTGCCCGTGGTCGTCGCGGTGCTCGCGAGGCTGCCGCGGTCGACGTCCGCCTGGGTCAGCCTGTACGACGCCGTGGCCGTGACGGACTGGCCGGGCGCGAGGGTGCCGCCGGCGGTCGGCCAGGTGCCGAACGCGATGTCCGACAGCCCCGCCTGTGCGTCCGCGAGCTCGACGGCGGACAGCGTCGCCGTGCCCGTGTTCGTGATCGTGTACCCGAACCGCACGGTGTCGCCCGCCACCCCGGTCGTACCGCCGGCGAGCTGCTCGGTCTTGTCGAGCCGGATGCCGGGCACGGCCGTGGCGAGCGCGACGGTCGCGGCGTCGGATGCCGTGACGGTGTCGCCCGTGGGCGTGCTGCCGGTGACGGTGGCGTCGTTCAGGACGCTGCCGGCGTCGACGTCGGCCTGGGTGACGCGGTACGTCGCCGAGCCGGTGACGGCCTGCCCGGGGGCCAGGCGTCCGGCGGCGGACGGCCAGTCGGCGACCTCGACGTCGGACACCCCGGAGAGGACGTCGGAGACGGTGACCCCGGTGACGGTGACGTTGCCGGTGTTCGCGACGCGGAACGTGTAGCGGACGGTGTCGCCGACGGCACCGGTCGAGCCGCCGAGGCTGCCGGTCTTGTCGATCGACAGGGCACCGCGCGGCGCGACGGTCACGCCGCCGTCGTCGGACGCGGCGAGGTCGGCGCCGCGGGGCGGGGTGCCCGTGGTGGTGGCGGTGCTCGCGATGCTGCCGCGGTCGACGTCCTGCTGCGTGAGCGTGTACGTCGCGCGGGCGACGACCGACTGCCCGGGCGCGAGGCGTCCGGCGGTGCCGCCGGGCCAGGCGTCGAACCGGAACGCCGAGACACCCTGCTGCGAGTCGGTCACGTCGACTCCGATGAGGGTGACGTCACCGGTGTTCGTCACCGTCGCGGTGACCTGGACGATGTCGCCGGCCGCACCGGTCCCGCCGGCGCCCAGGGCTTCGGTCTTCTGGATCGCGATGCCGGGCGCACCCGTCGTCGTGACGACCGTCCGCGTGCCCGAACCCGACACGGTCGTGCTGGCGGGGGTGGTGCCCGTCGTGGTCGCGGTGTTCGCGATCGACCCGGCGTCCACGTCGTCCTGCGTGACCGCACGGTCCGCCGTGACGACGACCGCCTGGCCGGGTGCGAGCGTGCCCGCGGTGGCGTTCGGCCACGTCGTGGCGGGGGTGCCGAGCCCGGCGAGCGGGTCCGCCACCGTCACGCCGGTGAGGGTGGTCTGCCCGGTGTTCGTCGCGGTGACGGTGTACCGCACGACGTCCCCGACCCGCACGGCACCGATGTCGCCGGCGCCGACGACCGCGGCCGTCTTGCGTGTCGACACGGCCGACGCCGGGTCGAGCACGACGCGGCCGTCGTCGGTCGCCGAGACCGCGGCACCGCTGCGCCGATCGGTCGCGGTGGTGGTGGCGCCGCTGGACAGCGCGACGTGGTCGTCGGTGTCCGCCGCGGCGCGGTCGACGTCCGCCTGGGTCAGACGGTAGGTCGCCGTCGCCGTGACCGACTGCCCCGGGGCGAGCGTGCCGGTGGTCCCGGAGGGCCAGGCACCGAACACGATGCCGGACAGCCCCTGCTGCTCGTCGGTGAGCCGAACGCCCGTCAGCGTCGTCGTCCCGGAGTTCGTGATCGTGTACCCGAAGCGCACGGTGTCGCCGGCGACACCAGCGGAACCGTCAGCCACGGCCTCGGTCTTCTCGAGCGTGATCGTCGGAGCGCTCGCGTCGACCGCGGTGGTGCTCGTGGCGGTCTTCGTGATCGCGGCTCCAGCGGGCGGGCTGGCGACGGCGTTCGCCGTGTTCACGACGCTGCCGGCGTCCACGTCCGCCTGGCTGATCGTGTACGCCGCCGTGGCCGTGGCGACCTCGCCGGGTGCGACCACGCCGGGGCGGGACGGGTCCGGCCACGTGTACGACAGCACCCCGACGCCCTGCAACTGGTCGGTCATCTGCAGCAGGTCGAGCGTGGTGTTGCCGGTGTTCCGCGCGGTGAGGGTGAACCGGAGGTCGTCGCCGACGCCCGCACTGCTGCCCGCGGGCACGCCGGACTTCGTGAAGTCGAACGTGTTCACCTGCGTGACGGGGACGGTCCGGTAGCTCGTCGCCGTGACGGCCGCGCCGCCGTTGGACGGGGTGCCGCGGGTGGTCGCCGGGCTGGTGACGTACCCGGCGTCGATGTCCGCCTGGGTCAGGGTGTGCACGGCGGTGGCGGTGACGGTCTGCCCCGGGGTGAGCGTGCCGGTGGTGCCGGACGGCCAGGTGCCGTAGGTCAGGCTCGCGGAGGCTCCGGCGTCGGTGATGCCCACGCCGGTGAGCGTGTAGTCGCCCGTGTTCGTGACCGTGTACGCGAGGTCGACGGGGTCACCCGGCCGGGGCGCGCTGCCGGTGTCCCGGACGGACGCGTCCTTCACGATGCCGATCGCCGCGGTGTTGTCGGCGTCGGTGGCGATGGAGACGGTCGCGTCGCGGCTCGTGGTGGCACCGGCGGGCGTCGTGCCGGTGACGGTCGCGGTGTTCGTGATCGCGCCGGCGTCGACGTCGGCCTGCGTCACGGTGTACGTCGCGGTGGCCCGGAGCCGTTCGCCGGGAGCGAGGGCCCCCGCCGTGCCACCGGACCACTCGAGGTCGCGGAGCTGGCCGGCGGCCGCCGCATCGGCGACGGGGGTCGAGGTGCCGAGCCCGATGAGCTGGTCGCGGAGGGCGAGGCCGCTCAGGGTGACGGAACCGGTGTTCGTCGCGAGGAACGAGAACACGACGGTGTCGCCGACCCGGCCGCTCTGCACGGCGCCGTCGGCGGACTGGCCGTAGCGCGCGGTCTTCGTCAGCGTCACGGCCGGGGTCGGCGTGATCGTGACGCCGTCGATCGCGGTCGCGGTGACGCGGGTGCCGGCCGGGGTGGTGCCGAACGCGGTCGCCGCGGAACGGATGCCGCCGGCATCGACGTCGGACTGGCTGAGCGTGTACGTCGCGGTGGCGGTCGCCGAGCGGCCCGGGGCGAGCGTGATCGTGGTGTCACCGTCGGCGAAGACGACGCTCGAGATGCCGCGCTGGGCGTCCTGCACGCCCACGACGGTGAGCGTCACGTTGCCGGTGTTCGTGACGACGTAGCGCATGTCGACCTGGTCGCCGGCGGTCGCTGCGCGGGTCTTCGAGCCGTCGGCGTCGAAGGTCTCGGCCTTCGTGACGGCGAGCCCCGGTGCTGCGCTCGAGGTGGGGACGGTCGCGGCCGCGGTGGCGGACACGGTGGCCGGGTCGGTGCCGGCAGGTGCGGTCCCGGTGACCGAGGACGTGTCGACCAGGGCGCCGGCGTCGACGTCGGCCTGGGTGACGGTGGAGGTGGTGGTCGCGGTGACGGTCTGGCCGGGTGCGAGCGTGTTCGGCGCGTTCGGCCACGCGTACGTCACCGTCCCCCCGAGGGCGTGCACGACCTCTGGGATCGTCAGTGTGACGGTGCCCGTGTTCGTCGCCTGGTACGTCCAGGTGACGACGGAGCCGACCCCGCCGGAGCCGCTCGTCACGGACCCGGTCTCGGTGAGCGACACCGCCGGGGTGCGCTTCGTGCTGATCGAACCGGTGTCGGTCGCCCGGACGGTGGTGCCGCCCGGCGACACCCCGGTGGTGGCGGCGTCGCTCGAGACGGTGCCGCGGTCGACGTCCGCCTGGGTGAGCGTGTAGGTCGCGGTGACGGTGACGGACTGCCCGACGCCGAGCGTCCCCGCGGTGCCGGACGGCCACGTGCCGTAGGTGAACGCGGAGTGCCCGGACTGCTCGTCGGTGAGGGTCACGTTCGTCAGGGTCTGGTTGCCGCTGTTCGTGATCGTGTACCCGAACCGGACGGTGTCACCCGCGACGCCGGTGGCACTCGTGGCGAGGCGCTCGGTCTTCGCGAGCGAGATCGCCGGTGCGCCGGAGGCCGGGGTGACCGTGGCCGCACCGGTCGCCCGGACCGTACCGCCGGTCGGGGTGGTGGCCGTCGACGTCGCGGTGTTCACGATGCTGCCCGCGTCGATGTCCGACTGGGTGACGGCGTAGGTCGCCGTCCCGCGGACGGTCTGGCCCGGCGCGAGGGTGCCGGTGGTGCCGGACGGCCACGTGCCGAACGTGATCCCGGAGAGCCCGGCGAGCTGGTCGCTCACCCCGACACCCGTGAGCGTGGTGGTGCCGGTGTTCGCGACGTCGAAGCGGTACGTGACCGTGTCGCCCGCGGCGCCGGTCCCACCGACGACGGCGCTCTTCGACACCGCGATGCTCGGCGCCGGCGCGATCGTCTGCGTGGCAGTGGCCGGGGTGGACACAGCGGTCCCCTGCGGCGTGGTGCCGGACACGGTCGCACGGTTCGCCACGGTGCCCGCGTCGACGTCGGCCTGGGTCACCGTGTAGGACGCGGTGGCCGTCACGGACTGCGCCGGAGCGAGACGTCCGGCGGCGCCCGGCCACGTGTACGTCAACGTCCCGAGCCCCGCGTGCGGGTCGGTGATCGTGACGCCGGTCAGGGTCTGGTTGCCGGAGTTCGTGGCGCGGAACGTGTAGGTCAGGGTGTCGCCCGCGCGGCCGCTGTACCCGGTGCCCGTGGTGACCGACTTGGTGAACCCGAGCGCCGGCGACCCGGTGAGCGGGATCGTGCCGGAGCCCTGCGCCGTGGCGGTCGAGGTGCCGGACGGCCCGGAACCGGTCGCCGTCGCGGTGTTCGTCACCGATCCGGCGTCGAGGTCGGTCTGGGACACGGTGCCGGTCGCCGTCGCGGTCGCGGTCTGCCCCGGGGCGAGCGTGCCGGCGGTCCCCGGCCACGAGTACGTCAGTCCGGACAGTCCGGCGAGCGAGTCCGTTGCCCCGACCGAGGTCAGGGTGGTGGTGCCGGTGTTCGTGATGCGGAGGGTCCAGGTGGTGCGGTCGCCCGCGCTGCCGGTCGACCCGGCATCGAGCGCGCCGGACTTCGCGACGCTGATCGCGACGGTCCGGTCGACGGACACCGACGCCGCGGTCGCCTGCGACACCAGGGTGTTGCCCGGCGTGGTGCCGGCGACGGTCGCGGTGTTCCGGACGGTTCCGGCGTCGACCTGCGCCTGGGTCAGCGTCGAGGTCGCGGTGGCCGTGACGGTCTGCCCCGGCGCCAGGCGGCCCGTCGTCCCCGGCCACGAGTACGTGATCGCCGACAAGCCCGCGAGCTGGTCGGTGATCGCGACGCCCGTGAGCGTGACGTTGCCGGTGTTCCGGGCACTGAACGTCCAGTTCACGGTGCCGCCGGCCGCCGGCGAACCCGAACCGGCCACGGCACCCGTCTTCGTGAACGTCAGGGCTCCGGACGACGGCACGGGCAGGGTGTTCGGACTGGTCGCCGAGACGGACCCCTGCGCGGGCGTGGTCGCGGTGGCGCGCGCCGTGTTCACCACGCTGCCGGCGTCGACGTCGGCCTGGGTGAGCGTGTAGGTCGCGGTGGCCGTGACGGACTGGCCCGGGGCGAGGGTGCCCGCGGTGCCGGACGGCCACGTGCCGTACACCGGCGTGGAGACGCCGGCGAGCGCGTCGCCGATGCTCACGGCGGTGAGGGTCTGGTTGCCGGTGTTCCGCGCGGTGAACGTGTAGTTCACGGTGTCACCAGCGCGACCGGTCGCTCCGGACGCCAGCGCGCCGGTCTTCGACACGGCGATCCCCGGCGTCGCGGGGACGGTCGTCCTGGCGGTCGCGGCGTTCGTCGCGGTGGTGCCGTTCGGCGCGGTGCCGGTCGCCGTCGCGGTGTTCTGGACGAACCCGGCGTCGACGTCCTTCTGGGTCAGCTTGTAGGTCGCCGTCCCGGTGGCGCTCTGCCCGGGGGTGAGCCGGCCGGTGGTCCCCGGCCACGCGTAGGTGATCGTGGACAGCCCGGCGATCGGGTCGGCGACGGTCACGCCGGTCAGGGTCGTGTTGCCGGAGTTCCGGACCGTGAACGTGTAGTTCACGGTGTCCCCGACCGCGCCGGTCGCCCCGGACGCCAGCGCGCCGGTCTTGGCGATCGCGATGCCGGGTGCGCGGGAGACCGCGACCGTGGCCGAGGCCGTCGACGAGGCGGGCTGGCCGGAACCGTCGGCGCGGGTGTTGCCCGCACCGGTCGCGGTGTTCACCACGCTGCCGGCGTCGACGTCGGCCTGGGTGAGCGTGTACGTCGCGGTGGCGGTGACGGTCTGGTCGGGGTCGAGCTGCCCGGCGGTGCCCGGCCAGCTGTACGTCAGCGCGGAGATGCCGCTCAGCCCGTCGGCGATCGCGACGCCGTACAGCGTGGTGTTGCCGGTGTTCGTGGCGCTGAACTGCCAGTTCACGGTGTCGCCGACCTTGCCGGTGGCACCGGTCGCCAGGGCACCGGTCTTCGTCACGGCGATCTTCTGCGCTGCCGCGATGTTGACGGTCTTCGAGGTCTGCCCGCTCGTCACCGTGGTGCCGGACGGGTTCGTGCCGTTCGCCGTCGCGGTGTTCGTGATCGAGCCGGCGTTCACCTGTGCCTGCGTGAGCGTCGAGGTTGCCGTCGCGGTGACGGACTGGCCCGGAGCGAGCTTGCCGGTCGTCCCCGAGGCCCAGCTGCCGTACGTGATCGTCGAGATCCCGGCGAGCGGGTCGGCGATGGTCACGCCCGTGAGGGTGCGGTTGCCCGCGTTCGTCACGGTGAAGGTCCAGTTGACGGTGTCCCCGGCCCGCCCGGTCGCGCCGGACGCCAGGGTCCCGTCCTTGACGATGGTCAGACTGGAGGCATCGGTCACCGCCACGGTCGCCGTCGCGTCCGGCGCGGTGACGGTGCCGCCGGTGGCGCCCCGTGCTGCGGCTCCGGCGGTGTTCACGACGCTGCCCGCGTCGACGTCGGTCTGCGTGAGCGCGTACGTCGCGGTGGCGGTCACGGTCTGCCCCGGCGCGAGCGTGCCGCTCGTGCCGGACGGCCAGGTGCCGTAGGCGAGCGCCGAGACGCCGGCGAGCCGGTCGGTGATCGACGCCGTGGTCACCGTCTGGTTACCGGTGTTGCGCAGGGTGAACGACCAGTTCACGGTGTCGCCGGCCTTGCCCGTGGACCCGGCGGCGACTGCGCCGCTCTTGGTCAGGACGAGCGCGTTCGCGGCGGGGATCGCGACGGTGGCCGTGGCGGTGGGTGCCGTGACGGTGCTGCCGGTCGCACTCCGGCCGGCGGCGGTGGCGGTGTTCGTCAGCGTGCCGGCGTCGACCTGCGCCTGGGTGAGCGTCGAGGTGGCGGTCGCGGTGACGGTCTGCCCGGGGGTGAGTCGACCGGTGGTGCCCGACGGCCAGGTGCCGTAGGTGACGGCCGAGACCCCGGCCAGCTGGTCGGTGATCGCTGCGCCGGTGATGGTCTGCGCGCCGGAGTTCGTCAGGCGGAAGGTCCAGTTCACGGTGTCACCGACCCGGCCGGTGCTCCCGGACGCCAGGGCGCCGGCCTTCGTCAGCGTGAGGGCGTTCGCCGCGGTCAGCGGCTGGGTGCGGGACGCGGTAGCGGTGGGCTTCGGGCCGCCGTCCGGGTCGGTGCCGGTGACGGTGGCGGTGTTCGCGACGGACCCGGCGTCGACGTCGGTCTGCGTCAGCGTGTAGGTGGCGGTCGCGGTGACGGCCTGGCCTGGCTGGAGCGTGCCGCTCGTACCGGACGGCCAGCTGCCGTAGGTGAGCGCGGAGAGCCCGGACAGCGGGTCGGTGATCGCGACGCCGGTGAGCGGGGAGGTGCCGTTGTTCGTGGCGGTGAACGTGTAGTTCACGGTGTCGCCCGCCTTGCCGGTCGCGCCCGAGGCCAGGGCGGAGGTCTTCGTGAGGGCGAGGGACGACAGGTACGTGTTCGTCGCGTTCGTGTCGGTGACGGTGATCGTCGTGTCGCTGGTCACCTGACCGGTCGCGGTCACCGAGCTCGTGGTGGACGCGGCGGTGGGCGGCGGCCCCGTGCACCGGACGGTCGCGGTCGCTCCGGAGGCCAGCGGCCCGGCGATCGTCGTCGACGGCGTGCAGGTCTCGGTGTCCGGGAACGTCAGTTGGATGTTCGACAGCGACACCGAGCCGTTGTTCGTCACGGTGATCGTGAACGCGGTGTTCTCCGTCGCGGTGCGGTACTGATCGTTCGCCGAGCCGTCCAGGGTCTTCACGACGCTGAGCGCCGCCGTCGGCACCGACAGCACGGCGTTCTGCAGCAGGTAGGAGTCACCGCTCGTCCCGACGGTGAGCGTCATCGACGTGTCGCCCTTGTCGACCCCGCTGAGCGTCTGCGTGTGCACGTCGACGCTCTGGTTCGTGAACGTCGACGTGTCGCTGGTCTGCGTGTACCGCACCGAGCCGTCCGCCTGCCCGACACCGATGTTGCCGGAGGCGTTCTTCGTGTTGAGCACCTCGGTGGGACTGCCGCCCTGCGGGGTGTACCGCATGTAGTCGCCGGTGATGCCCCGGTCGCCCTCGTACAGCGTGTAGCCGAACTTCACGCCGGCCTGCAGTGCCGAGAACCCGGTGAAGTTGACGGTGAGCGGGCTGTCCGAGGCGGCCTCGCGCACGTGGCCCTGGTAGTAGATGACCCGGTGCGGGGCGCTCGCGGCGTTGCCGGGGATGTACTTGCCGTAGTCGTAGAAGACCGTGAGCGACCAGCCCGCGTAGCAGCCGGCACCGACCGCGGCCCAGATGTTGCCGGCGCTGATGTTCAGCGACGACCCGGTGGCGGCGTTCGCGAACGCGCTGGTGACGTCGGCCGAGGCGGAGTAGTACAGCGCACTCGCCTGCGACGCCGGGTCCTCGAGGAGTGCCTGCGGGGCGACGGTCTGGATCGCGCCGGAGCCCACCTTGAATTGCACGCCCTGTGTCCGGTAGCCGGCGGCGGCGTCCGGCCGGGTGGCGTACCACTGCGAGCCGTTCGCCGAGTTGCCCGAGCAGGTCACGTTGCCGGCGCCGGTGAACACGCCCGTGTTGGCGCTCCAGTCGAGGTAGGCCTTCGCGACGGTGGCCCCGGCCGGGATCGTCAGCGCGCCGGTCGACGAGTTCGTGGTGAAGCCGGCGACGGTGTTCGAGTTCACCATCTTGAAGTAGTCGTTGTACGACGTCGTGACACCGGTGCCGGGGTTGTTGGCGTGCAGGTCAGTGCAGCTGCCGCTGGTGTTCGTCGCGGTGAGCGCCGAGCCGGTGCAGGCGAGGACGCCGTTGCCCGTCATCGTGAAGTCGCCGTTGACGGTCGCCTGGTAGTTCGGCGACTGGTCCGAGCCGGTGCCCCACTGCACGACCGCGGCCTGGGCGACACCCTCGGTGCCGAGCGCGACGCCGGCGGTGGGGATGAGCACGGCGAGCGCCATCGCGATCCCACGGAACCAACGGGGACGGGCGATGGTCTCCGCTCGGTGGCGGGGACGTGGTGCGAGCAGCAAGCAGTGACCTTCCGGGCACGACGAACAGACCCTTGGGAGTGGTCGGGTCCACGCTGCCGGGTGGGATCAGGGATGTGACGACCGCCTCACAGGTCGTCTGTCGATCATCTGTCGTGTTGTGGACAGGCGTTGTCCGAACGAGTGTTTTTCACCCTGCGGTTCACCCCGTTCGGGGGACAGCCCGGGCGCGCCGCCGACGGTGTCTCATGCGGCCGAGACGCCTCCCCGGGGCCGAGACGCCGCCGGACGCCCGAGACACCGCCGGTTCTGGCGGCGTCTCGCCCGGAAGGCGGAGTCTCACCGACGCCGCGGCGTCCTGCACGCGCGAGACACCGCTCGCCGAGCGGTCAGCGCAACTCGGCGTGCTGGACGACCCAGCTGTGCATGACGATCGCCGCGGCGGCCGACGCGTTGATGCTCCGCGTCGACCCGAACTGCGTGATCTCGAGGTGTCCGTCGGCACCGGCGACGGCTTCGTCGGTGAGTCCGGGGCCCTCCTGCCCGAACAGGAACACGCACCGCTCCGGGATCCGTGCCGTCTCGATGCGCGACGCCCCCGGGGTGTTGTCGATCGCGATCACCGGCCGGCGATCAGCACGCATGGCCTCGAGGAACGACGACACGTCCGGGTGGTACCGCACGTGCTGGTACCGGTCGGTGACCATCGCTCCGCGCTTGTTCCACCGACGCCGCCCGATGATGTGCACCGTGCCCGCGAGGAACGCGTTGGCGCTCCGGACGATGGACCCGATGTTGAGGTCGTGCTGCCAGTTCTCGATCGCCACGTCGAAGGCGTGCCGGTGCATGTCGAGCTCGGCGACGATCGCGTCCATCGACCAGTACCGGAACCGGTCGACGACGTTGCGGGTGTCCCCGCTCGCCAGCAGCTCCGGGTCGAGCCGCGGGTCGTCCGGCCACGGCTCGGGATGCGGCCCCACTCCGTGGGTGGTCGCCTCGTGCGTGGGCTGCGGCTCCGGCGCGTCACCGGGGGCGGACGGGAGGCGCTGGGTCACGTCCCCAGCGTACGGCGCGCCCGCCACGCGCCCTGTCCGACGCCGGTCACCCGAACGGCAGGGTCGTGGTCATGTCGGCGTGCGCGAGGACGACGACCGCAGCCACGACGGGCACGACGAGGAGCACCGTCCGCGTCCATCGTCGCCGCAGTCCGGCGGCCACCACGAGGAGGGCACCGATCCCGACCACCGCGAACAGCGCACCGACCGCGGTGACCTGCGCGAACTCGTGGGCACGACCGCCGAGGAAGGCCTGCACGAGCGTGACGATGATGCCGATACCGATACCGATGGCGCTGAGCACTCCGACGACCGCGGCCGCCGTTGCGAACTCCCCCGCCCGTCGTTCGGATGCGCACTCGGACCGCTCGCGAGCCGAGGGCTGCAGAGCGACCAGCTCGACCAGCTCGACCGGCACCTCGGCCAGTGCCAGGTACGTGCGGAGGTCCCGCCGGTTCTGTGCTCGCCGAGCGAACCGGTGCAAGAGCACCCGCTCGTGGTCGGTGAGCAGCTCCGGCATCGACGCACCCCACCGTGCCGCCTGGTCCGGGTGTCCGGCCGCGCGGTAGGTCTCGACGAGCGCCACCCGGTAGGCGGGTTCGTCGGGCGACCGCCGGGCGCGGGTGCGCAGCGACTCCCACGCGGCCCGGCGGTCGCCGCGGTCGAACGCCGCACGGGCACGCGCGACGGCCTCCTCGGCGACGGTGGTCATCCCTGGATCATCCCACTCAGGGGATGCGGGACTCGATCCCCGCGATGAGCACGTCGAGCCCGAGGTCGAAGCGCGCGTCGTACGAGTGCTCGCCGAGGAGCTCCCCCACGAGCGCGTGCCGCTCCGGACGCCCGGCCTCCGCCGAACCCCGGCCCACCTGGACCCCGGTGTGACCGACCACGAAGTCGTACACGACGAAGAACGCGTACATCGCCTCGGCGTCGGACAGGCCGGCGGACCGGAGCGCACCGACGACCTTCGCCACGACGGCGTCGGACTCGGTGGACACCAGCGCACCGCGGCGGCTGTGCGACTCGAGCACCAGGGGGTGGGTGCGCATCAGGTCGCGGAAGGTCGTCGCGAAGACCCGGACGACGTCGTGCCACTCGTCCGGCCACACGAACGTCGCGGTGAACTCGTCGACGGTACGGCGCACGAGTTCGGCGTGCAGGTCGTCGAGGCCGCCGATGGTCCGGTGCACGGTCATCGGTGCGACGCCGAGCCGGACGCCGAGCGCGCGGAAGGAGAGCCGGTCGAGGCCGTCCTCGTTGGCGATGGCCGTCGCTGCGTCGATCACCTGGTCGCGGCTGAGCACGTTGGGACGGCCACGGCGTCGTCGCGGGGTCACCTCGGCCTGCTCCGGCGCCGCGGTGGGCCGGGGTGTGACGGTCGGGGTTCCGGGTTCGACGAGCACGGTGGATCTCCTTGTTTCAGTACGTGTCCCGAAAAGCCTACGGTAAAGCCGAGTGCTGTTCGGTGTCTCGACCATCTCGGGTCCGCGACCGGCGCGCAAGAGCCGATCCGCGCCTCCCGGCCTCTTCGAAGCCAGCGCCGAGCCGGGCCGTCACCGGTGCCCAGTAGGGTGAGGGCCATGGCAACCCGCGACGAGGTCGAGTGCTGGCTGACCGACATGGACGGCGTGCTCGTGCACGAGAACCAGGCGCTCCCCGGGGCGCCCGAGCTCATCCAGCAGTGGCTCGACGAGGGCACGGAGTTCCTCGTCCTCACGAACAACTCGATCTTCACCCCGCGCGACCTCAGCGCCCGGCTCCGTTGGTCCGGCATCGACGTGCCGGAGGGCCGCATCTGGACGAGCGCCCTCGCCACCGCGGACTTCTGCAAGTCGCAGATGCCCGGCGGCTCAGCGTTCGTGATCGGCGAGGCCGGCATGACCACCGCGCTGCACGAGGCCGGCTTCATCATGACCGAGACCGCGCCCGACTACGTCGTCGTCGGCGAGACGCGCAACTACTCGTTCGAGGCGATCACCAAGGCCGTCCGCCTCATCCGCGACGGCGCCCGCTTCATCGTCACGAACCCGGACGCGACCGGCCCGAGCGCCGAGGGCGTCCTCCCGGCGACCGGTGCGATCGCCGCGATGATCGAGAAGGCCACCGGCAAGCAGCCGTACGTCGTCGGCAAGCCGAACCCGATGATGTTCCGCTCGGCGATGAACCGGATCGGGGCGCACTCCGAGAACACCGGCATGATCGGCGACCGCATGGACACCGACGTGCAGGCCGGCATCGAAGCAGGGCTCCACACCGTCCTCGTCATGACCGGCATCAGCGACCAGGCCGAGATCGACCGCTACCCGTTCCGCCCGAGCGAGGTCATCTCCGGCGTGCACGAACTCGTCCGCACGGAGCCCATCGAAGTCGAGATGTAGCCGTGCGGTGGGACCCGGCCCGCTACGCGGCCTTCGGTGACGAGCGGTCGCGTCCGTTCCACGAGCTGGTCGCGCAGGTCGGCCTGGAGGCACCCCGTCGCGTCGTCGACCTCGGCTGCGGCCCCGGGACCCTCACCGCCACGTTGGCAGCACGGTGGCCTTCGGCGTCGGTGGTCGGGATCGACAGCTCGGCGGAGATGTTGGCGTCGGCTCCGACCGGCCCCGGACTGGCGTTCGAGCTGGGCTCGATCGAGGACTGGACGCCCGGCCCCACGGACGACGTCGTCGTGACGAACGCGGCGCTGCAGTGGGTGCCGTCGCACGTGTCCCTGCTACCGCAGTGGCTCGACGCGATGCCATCAGGGTCGTGGTTCGCGATGCAGGTGCCGGGCAACTTCGGGTCACCGTCGCACGCGCTCATGCGGTCGGTCGCCGCCGACGGCCCGTGGGCGTCCGCACTCGACGGGGTGCTCCGCGCCGACCCGGTGCTCGACCCGGCGGGCTACCTCGGCATCATGCTCGACGCCGGCTTCGAGGCACGCGCGTGGGAGACCACGTACGCGCAGCTCCTGTCCGGCGAGGACCCGGTGTTGGCGTGGGTGCGCGGGACCGGACTCCGGCCGGCACTGCAGGCGCTCGATGCGGCAGACCCGTCCGGCGAACTGACGGCGGCGTACGAGGCTCGCTACGCCGCAGCCCTGCGCGAGGCGTACCCGGTTGGCCCGCACGGCACGGTGTACCTGTTCCGTCGTGTCTTCGCCGTCGGCCACAAGCCCTGACCGCGGCAACACGTTGCCAGATCGTTGCGCCCGTGTGGGCCGGTCACGAGACTCGGAACTTCTGATACATCAGATTGGAGTTCCACCGTGAACCGTCTCCGCTCCCTCACCGCTGTCGGCCCCGTCGTCCTCGGCCTCTCGGTCGCCGCGTTCCCCGCCGCAGCGTCGGCGTCGCCCGAGCCCCGCGATCCGGCAGCCCCGGGGTGTTCGGTCACCACGATGGTCGCCGACCACACGACGGGCTCGGTGTCCTGGACGATCGAGTGCACCGAGGCCCGCACCGTCGTCGTCGATGCGACCGCGTTCGCCGGCACTCCGGACGACCACGTGATCGTCGACGAGCAGCAGGTGTCGCAGTTCGTCGCTGCGGGCGAGAAGTGGACCGATGTCGTGAAGCTCCCGAAGGACGGCGTCGACCAGCTCCGCGGACAGGCGGTCACGTTCGTGTCCCCGTCCGACCCGTTCGAGCGGCCGGCGATCATCGGCGGCGCGACCGGCTGACTTCGCACGATCGGCCGCCCACCGGACGAGCGCGTCCTGCAACGGCGTTGACCGTCCCGGTTCGCGATCCTCGGCGTTCGCGAACCGGGACGGTCATTCGTGCATCGGAACATCCCCTCCCGCCGTGTGCTCGCGGGACTACTCCACCGTCACGAGCGTCCCGAGCGGCAGGGCGTCGATCGCCGCCACCGCCTCGGCGTCGAGCCGCACGCACCCGTGCGACACCGCACCCGAGGTCGTCGCGTTCCAGTGCAGGCCGATGAGTCCTCCGTCGTGCCCGCCGTACGGTTCGTCGGCGGCGCTCGAGTGCAGGGAGGTGAGTTGGATCGGGTGGTCACCGGTGCCCTGCGCGGGGTCGACGTACCGCTGCTCGAGGTACCCGGTGACCCCGGTCGGCGTCGGGGTGTCCGCCGTGCCGACCCCGGCGCGGAACCGCTGCACGGCCGCACGACCCGAGGAGACGATGGACACGGTCTGGTCCTTCGTCGAGATGACGAGGCGGGAGGTCGGCGTCGAGACCTCCCGGAGCGAGGCCACCGGCACCCACGCCGAGGTCTGCGGCGCGGCGGATCCCCCTGCGGCCGAGGGCAGCTGCTGCCGAGCGGGCGTGAGCACGAGCTCCCAGTCCCCCTGGCGCTCGAGTCCGACGACCGTGGTGGGCTGCCGGAGGAAGTCCGAGGCGGCGAACCGGGCGACGGGGGTGGTCCGCGTGGCGCCGAACAGCGGTGCGTCGGCCCGGAGCTGGAAGACGCTGTCCGAGGTCACCGTCCGGTCGAAGGGCATCAGGCCACCGATGACGGCCGAGTACTGGGCCTCCGGCAGCGCGGCGAGCGCGGCGGCGTCGACGTGCGGCACAGCGGGCACCGGCGACGCGGACTTCGTGGCGGACGGCGCGGTCGGTCCGGGTGCCGCCGAGACAGCCGAGGGTGGACCGACGACGAGCGGGACCGCGACGGCTCCGGCGAGGGCGACCGCGCCGGCGACGGCCACGCCGGCCCAGAGGGTGCGCTTGCGCATGGGGATCTCCAACGAGGGGAGGCCGGTCGGCGCACGGGGCGCCGACCGGCCGGAAGGGGTGGGTCAGCCGGAGACGACCGGCAGGTGGACGCCTGTGCCCGGGTCGACGACCGCGGTCCCGGTGCCGCCGCCGGTCCCCGTGCCGCCGGCGCCCGGGGTCACCGTGATCGCGAGCGGTGCCACGAGCGCCGAGGCACCCGATGCGTCGACCACGTCGATCGTGTGCGCTCCCGTGGCGGTGCCCGCCGGGATCGTCACGCTGCCCGACACGGTGCCGTCCGCCGCGACGGTGAGCGTGCCCACCGTCACCGGGTCGGAGTGCAGCACGACCTGCAGCGACGCACCCGCGGTGAAGCCGGTGCCGGCGAGGGCGAGCGAGCCACCCGCGGTCACGGAGGTGCCCTTCGGCGCCGTCAGAACACCGGTGACGACCCGTGCGGTGCCGCCGGTGGCGAGGACCTTCGCGGTGCCGTCAGCGGAGACCGCGACCGTGGCGCTCGTCGCGGCGGCGAGGTCGAGGCGCTCCCACGAGCCCGAGGCCGTCCCGGACTGGTCGAGCGGGAAGCCGGACGCGATCTCGGTCTGCGCGAGCACCGAGGTGCGCTGCGCGTCGGTCAGGGTCGGGAAGGCCGTGAGGAGCAGGTTCGACGCTCCGGTCGGCACCGAGGGGGCGAGCCCGGTCGTGCCGGTGGCCGCGAAGCCGTAGGTCATCCGCTCGCGGTACACCGCGGCGGCCGAGGCACGGTCGGTGACGACCTGGGCGGTGCCGCCGGGGATCGCCGCGCCGCCGTACGGGTCGTCCGAGTACGCCTTCGAGTGGGCGATGCAGTTCGCGAGGGTGTCGCCGCACTGCTGTTCGAGGTACGAGACGAGTTCCTTCCGCGCCGGCTCGAGCACCTCGGTGCGGTACTGGGTGTCCGACCAGCGGGCCGCGAGTGCTGCCTCGCCGTCGATGCGGCCGCCCATGATGTCGAGCGGGTAGTGCACGCCGAGGACGATGCGGTCGTTGCCGGCCTCGGAGGCGCGGGCGAGCAGTTCCGGTGCCAGCTCGGGGACGAGCGTCGCGAGGGTGATGCCCGCCTGGTACGCCGTGGTGGTGTGGCCGCTCGGGTACGAGCCGCCGGTGCAGATCCCGACGGTGCCGTACCCGGGGTCGAGGACGACGTCGTTCGGGGAGAACTCGTGCGTGGTGTCGGTCGCGACCGGCACGCGGGTGATGTCAAGCGTGCCGTCGGCCGAGGACCACGGCTTGCCGGCACGGTTCGCGGCGAGCGATGACGCGTTCACCGTCGTCGGGGCGCAGCCGGTCTGGTCGTCACCGGCCGGCAGCGTCGCCGTGGTGGTGGCCGGCAGGTAGGGACGGGGGTAGCTGTAGTGCGCCTTCGCGGTCCCGGTGCTGACGTAGGCGCCGCTCGTGCCGTTCGAGGAGTTCACCAGCGCCGAGGTGAGCGGCAGCTTCCCGGCGTTCCGACCGTCGACGTAGATCTTCTCGAGCGAGGGGCCGAGGCCCTGCGACACCGTCATCGACTGGTCGAACGCCGTGTTCGAGGCGTTCTGGTACTCGGAGTCCTGCAGTGCCTTGAGCTGCTGCGCCTTCGTGGCGTGCTGGTTGATCCACGAGGTGAGCTGGTCGTTCTTCGCGAGCGTGGCGCCGTCGACGACGGTGCCGTGCAGGTCGTTCGTCCCGCTCGACTTCCAGTACTGGTCGTACCCGCTCAACAGGAAGACGAGGTCGGGCTTGGCGGTGTCGCTCGGGTACCCCGCCGCGGTGGCGACGAGGGGCGAGCCGACGACGAGGGCGGTCGCAACGGCGGCGACGGTCACCCCGCGGAGTGCTGATCTGTGCATGCGCCGAACGCTAGGGACGGGTGGTTGCCGAGCGGGGAACGGTTCACCAAGGCGAGGTGAACCGGGCCGCAGCCTGTGCGCACTCGCAGCCCCGTGCCTCCAGTCCGGCTGTCGTCACCACACGGCGGCCTGGAGGCGCGGCTCGTCCCCCGGCACCGCGACCGCCGCCATGGGCGGTACCGTCCGCCACCGGCGCCGCAGGCGGCGCGGCCGGTCGTCCCGCCACGCGATCACCCCACCGGCGACGATCCCGAACGCGAGCACCGCGAACGAGAACAGTCCGACGACGCCGACCAGGGCGAGCTTCGACGGGTCCTGCACGTCGGTCGTCGCCGAGAGCCCGATCGAGCCGAAGTCCCAGAACGCGTGCAGCAGCACCGGCAGGAGCAGGTTCCCGGTCAACCGGCGCGCGACGTAGAGCGTCGACCCGAACGACGCCGCGAACACGACCTGCACGAGCGTCGCGCCGAGCGTGGCCCCGGCGAGCGCGTTGAGCAGGTGCAGCAGACCGAACAGCACGCACGACGCGATCCACACGCCGAACTCGGGCAGCCGACGGCGGAGCCCGACGAGCAGCACGCCGCGGGTCATCAGCTCCTCGAACACCCCGACGAACACCACGCCCACGGCCAGCAGCAGGAAGTAGTGCCCTGGGAGCGCGGACCAGTCGACCAGGGGCAGCCGCACCAGGCAGACCACCGCGATGAGTGCCGGTGCGAGCCAGGTCCACCGCAGCCTCGTGCGGGTGGGGTCGGCCGTCGCGATCCGCCACCAGCCGAGGCCCGTGACGACCAGGCAGAGCGCGAGGGCGGCGATGCCCTCGGGGACGACGAGCGACCGGACGACGCTGTCGACCGTCTGTCCGAGCGTCGGGTAGTCGTCGCTCGGACGGGAACGCCACGCACTGATCGCCGCGAAGACCACGATCGGCGCGAGGCCGACCAGCAGCGACGGCGGGACGGGCCAGCGGCGGCGACGGGCGGGGGCTGCTGTGGTCACCCGCTGTTTGTACCATTGGGGCATGCGCCTGCCCTCCCTGTCCACGATGGCAGAGGACTACGTCAAGCTCGTCTGGAAGGCGAGCGAGCGCGGCGGCCCGGGTCTGGCGACGCGGGACATCGCGGCGGCGCTCAAGGTGTCGGCGTCGACGGTGTCGGGCAACCTCCGGAAGCTCGACCGGGACGGCCTCATCGAGCACACCCCGTACTACGGCGTCGTGCTCACCCCGCTCGGCCAGCAGGTCGCGGTGGCCATGGTCCGACGGCACCGGCTGATCGAGACGTTCCTCGTGCAGCGACTCGGGTACTCGTGGGACGAGGTCCACACCGAGGCCGAGTCGCTCGAGCACGCGGTGTCCGAGCGGTTCCTCGACCGGGTCGACGCCGACCTCGGACACCCCACGCACGACCCGCACGGCGACCCGATCCCCCGTGCGGACGGCACGGTGCCGGACTCCCCCGGCACCCTGCTCGGGGCCATCGAACCCGGGGCGTGCGGCACCGTCGACCGGGTCTCCGACGACGACCCCTCGTTGCTGCGGTACTTCGACGAGCTCGGGGTCGGGCTCGGGACGCACCTGCGGGTGGAGCAGGTTCGGGACTACGCGGGCGTGATCGCGGTGTCGCGTCGGGGTCCGTCGGGCGAGGAGTCCCTCGTCGACCTGCCGGCGGCCGCGGCGTCCGCGATCTGGCTCGCCCCCGACGCCGACTGACGCGCCGCGCGGGGCCCGCGCCCGCCGCCGCGCGCCGCGCGGGCACGACATGCCGCTCACGTCCACCGAGCGGGCACGAAGTGCCGCCCAGCGGCGCCGAGCGCGACGAATTTCACCCGCTCGACGCACCGCCGACGGCGCGTCCCGCCCGTTCGGCGGAACGCGACCATCCACCGGACGGGAGGCGCGGTGCCAGCCCGCACCGCGCCTCCCGTCCGGTGAGGGCGGAATCCACCGCCGCCCACCGGGCACGACATGCCGCTCATGTCTGCCGAACGGGCACGAAGTGCCGCCCGGCGGCGCCGAGCGTGACGAATTTCACCCGCTCGACAGACCGGCGCCCCGGCCCCGGCGCCAGCCCGCGCGTCAGTCGCGCAACGCGGGGGACGACGGCCGGCGGAACGGCGCCGTGATCGTCGGCAGGATGTCCCGGCGGTTGATCCAGAACACCACGAGGGCCGCCACGATGTGCACGATGCTGAGCACCCAGCGCCCGTTCGTGTCCGTCACGAAGAACTGGACCGCGAACAACGCCGCGAGCGCGATCGCCGACCACCGGTGGAACCGCAGCGCGATGATGATCGCCACGCCCAGCACGGTCTGCGACGCGGTCAGCATGAACTCCTCGACCTGTCGGCCGTCGAGCGGCAGCCCGCCGGTGGTCCCGCCGCCGAGGACGTGCGCGATCGGCAGCGACCCGACGAGCAGCGACCACTGGTTGACCTTCGACGCGATGAGCGTCCCGATCGCGGCCCCACCCATCCCGCGCAGGGCGAAGAGCGCGGCGACGATGAACTCGGGTGCCTCGGTGGCGAGCGGGGCGAGCCACTGCACCAGGAAGTAGCTGTCGATGCCGAGCGCGCTGCCGGAGTCCACGAGGGCATCGGCGAAGGGCTCAGCCGAGGACAGGATCACCGCGGCGGCCACGACGAACAGTGCTGCGATCGTCCACCGCCGGGCACGCTGCGGCATCGAGGCGATGTTGCCCGCCATGCCGACGAGTTCCTCGTCCTCGTCGTCCCCGTCGTCGACCTTCGAGGCACGCCAGAGGTACCAGACGAACGCGGCGAGCAGCACGAACCCGAACCACATCGGGATCGACCCCATCAGCGGGATGAGGAACGCCACGAGGGCGAGCAGTGCGAGGAACCCGATGTCCAGCCGTGAGGACCGCGACAGCTCGAGCACCTTCGTGGCCGACTCCGGCAGCGCCCCAGTCCGGACGAACCGCCGCGCCACCAGCAGCGAGATGATCACGACGAGCGGCCACCCGAACCCGAGCAGCAGCCGGTTCGACCCGGTCATGTTGGCCGCGGCGAACTGCTCGTACGAGGGGTCGTACCCGGAGCGGAACGCGTAGTACAGGTCGACGGCGTACTCGGGCAGCACGGCGATGAGCGCCAGGATCGCGATCGCCAGCGCGCCGGCGATGTCCTTCTGCGCTGCCTCGGCTGCCCAGGCGAGCAGGAACGACGCGGCCACGACGGCCCCGCCGAACACGAGCAGGTCGACGACGGCGTTCGGGGCGAACCCGCCGATCCGGAAGACGACGGCGGGCAGGGCGATGGCGATGCAGATCGCGATGCGGCCCCAGGCGCTGGCGCCCATCCGCGGTGGGGCGACGACGGGCGCAGCCGCAGGCGAGAGGGTGTTCGTCATGGTGGTCCTCGAGTGGTCGAGCCATGACGCTGCACACACTGAGCGGCTTCGGCCATGGCGGAACGGCCGAAGGTCTCGCTCGCCTCGTGCCTCCCGGAGCGGGACGGTTCGAGGTGGTGCACCGGGCCGATCGTCGTGATGGCCAGTGTGTCGATGCACGCGCTGGGAGCTACTCCCCTTCGCCACCCACTCTGGCGCGCTCCGATCGGCATGCGCAAGCCGATCGGCCCTGTTCGGCGCCCCGAATTCCGGTGTTCCCCGGCCCGCCCCGTGCCTGCTTGGAGGCGCGGTGCGGGCCCGCCACGCGCCTCCAGTCCCGGGGTGGTCGCCACCACCCCGGCTGACCGTCACCCCTTCGCGGAGCGGGTGCGGCCGAGGGCGACCTCGCGGCGGGCGCGCTCGACGGCGAGCGCACTCGCTGCGTCCGGGTCGTGGAGCAGCCGGTCGATCTCGACGACGTGCGTACGGACCTCGGCATCCGAGCTGCCGGCGGCCTCGTCGAGGACGGGGCGCACCGCGTCCTCGCCGAGGGCGACGATCGCGCGGCTGAGGCTCAGGCGGGTCTCCCGGTCCCCCTTCCCGAGGTGCGCGGCCATGGTCCGTGCGAGTGCGGCGGACTCGGCGTCGGGCACCAGTGCGGCCGCGGTGCGCCAGGCAGCACGGAGGACCTCGACGTCGGAGTCGTCGAGCAGGGGGCGGACCGACGGCCAGACACCGGGGTCACCGATCTTCGACAGGGTGTGGAGCGCCTGGCTCCGGGCCTGCGGGATCGGACGGTCGAGCTCGGGGAGCACGCGCCGTACCACGTCGTCGGCGGGGTGCCGGATGAGCGCCCACGTGAGCATGTCGCGGACGAAGAAGTCCGGCTCCACCGCGCACTGCTCGACCAGCACGTCGAGGTCGGCCGGGTCCGGGTGCGTCCCGGCGGCCATGACGGCACGCAGCCGGACGGAGGAGCGCGGGTCGGCGAGGGCGGCGGTGAGCGTGGTCATGGGTCCATGGAAGCCTCGGCACGAGGGCTGGTCAAGCAGTCCGCGCTGTACTGAGCGTTAGGATCTGGGCATGCCAGTGCCCGATCGTCGACCACCGCGGCGCCTCGTCCGGGAGCTCGTCTACGAGCGGTTCCGCGACGGGATCATCTCCGGTGAACTCGCCCCCGGTGCCCGGCTCGACGACGGATGGCTGCAGGAGTGGCTCGACGCCTCCCGCACTCCGGTGCGCGAAGCGATCGGCAGGCTCGGCCGCGAAGGGCTGCTCGACGTCCGCCCGCAGCGGGGCACGCACGTCGCCCCGCTCGACGCCGCGGCACTGCTCGATCGGCTGGCGGTCATCACCGCGCTGATCGTGGCCTCCACCGCCGAGGCCGTCCCGTTGCTCACCGAGGACGACGACGCGGAACTCACTCGACTCGAGGCAGCGCTCGAGGACGCCCCGCTGTCCGACCCGGTCGTGCTCGAACCACTCGAGTTCTTCGTCGCCCGCTACGGCAACCGCCTGCTGGTGACCATCGTCGACAACCTGCTGCCGCACCTTCGCCGGGCGCTCGTCGCGGTGTCGCGAGCCGACGACGGCAGCCGAGCCGTGCCTCCAGTCCGCTCCGCACTCGCCGCCGCGCGCCGCCGTGACCGCGAGGCGACCACCGACGGACTGCGCGCGCACCTCGACGAGGTCGCAGACCTGGTCCGGACCACGCTCGGCGACGGGAGCACGCGATGACCGACGCGACCACCGGACGCTCACGCCGCCTGCTGCGGGACGAGGTGTACGACGAGATCCGCACGGCGATCCTGGACGGCACGCTCGAACCGGGCGAGCCGCTCACCGACGAGGACGTCATGCGGTGGCTCAACGTGTCCCGGCCGCCCGTCCGCGAGGCACTGAACCGACTCGCCGACGTCGGGCTCGTCGAGATCCACGCGCACAAACGGACCCGCGTCGCGTCGCTCGACGTCCGGGACATCAACGAGGCGCTGTTCGTCACGGGTGTGCTGCACGAGGCGAGCATCCGCGCCTCGGTCGGCCAGCTCGACGACGCCGCCCGCGACGACGTCATCCGGTACCGGGACGAGGTCCGCGCGGCCGCGGACGACGACGACCGTCCATCGCTCGGACCGGCCGTCAGCGAGTTCTTCCTGACGTTCGAGCGGGCGACCGGCAACCAGGTCATGGTCGACACCGTCGAGGCGCAGACCGCCAGGCTGCTCCGCTTCCTGACGCCGCGACAGGGCCTGGTCTCGCCCGGTGCACTCGCGGACACCGTCGATGCGATCGCGGCGGCCGCGCTGGACGGGGACGCCGCTCGCGCCGGAGACCTCGCGCACGCGCTCTACGAGCCGACGAGGCGGAACTTCGTGGAGCTGCACCGCACTGTCTGAGGTGAACTAAGTATCAAACATCAAGCATTCATGTGAGAATTGAGGCCTCTCGACAACAGGAGGCCCCATGCCCACGCGCACCGCGAGGACGATCTGGAGCGGCGAGCCCTCCGACGGCGGCGGAACCGTGCAGTTCGTCACGTCGAGCTCGCCGGCGGTGGACTTCTCGCGCGCAGGCCGGGTCGGCGCCCGCGCCGCGGGGTCGGCCACACCCGAGGAACTCCTCGCCGGCGCGCACTCGTCGTGCCTCGCGATGGAGCTCGCGGCACTGCTCCACGATGCCGGTGCGACCGTCCACGGGCTCGACGTCACCGCCGACGTGACGCTCTCCGCGGACGAGTCCGGGCGGCACTCCGTCCGTGACGTCCTGCTCGAGGTGAGCGGGGACGTCATCGGGATCGAGCCCGCGGCGTTCGTCGACCTCGCGCAGGAGGCCGGACGCACCTGCCCGATGAGTCGCGCCCTGAGCGACGTCGCGGTGCGGGTCGACGCATCGGTGTGACGCGCGGCGACGTCGCGCCAAGGGTGCGGGCATAGCGTGGCGGACGGCGCGGTTCCGGTGGAGGACCGCGTCACCACCGTCACACGAAAGGACCCGCATGCCCCGCATCGGTACCAGCGACCTCACCGTCTTCCCCCTCGCCCTCGGCGGCAACGTGTTCGGTTGGACCGCCGACGAGCAGACCTCGCACCAGGTGCTCGACGCCTACACGAGCGCCGGCGGCGACTTCATCGACACCGCGGACGTCTACTCCGCCTGGGCTCCCGGCAACTCCGGCGGCGAATCCGAGCGGGTCATCGGCTCGTGGCTCGCTGCGTCCGGCAAGCGTGACGACGTCGTCATCGCCACGAAGGTGTCGCAGCACCCGGAGTTCCCGGGGCTCTCGGCGTCGAACGTCGCCGCAGCCGCACGCGCGAGCCTCGAGCGCCTCGGCACCGACCGGATCGACCTGTACTACGCGCACTTCGACGACGAGTCGACACCGCTCGAGGAGACCGTCCGCGCCTTCGACCAGCTCGTCCGCGAAGGACTCGTCCGGTACACGGCGATCTCGAACTACTCCCGTGCCCGCGCCGACGAGTGGATCCGCATCGCGAAGGACGACGGACTCGCCCTGCCGGTCGCGATCCAGCCGCACTACAACCTCGTGACGCGCGAGCCCCACGAGTCGGAGATCGCCCCGCTCGCCGCCGCCGAGGGCCTCGGCGTCGTACCGTACTTCTCGCTCGCCGCCGGGTTCCTCACGGGGAAGTACCGCACGAAGGACGACTTCGCGGGCAAGGACCGTGAGGGCCAGGTCTCCGGGTACTTCACCGACCAGGGGCTCGCCGTGGTGGACGCGCTGGCCGCGATCGCGGACGCCCACGACACCGAGCTCGCGAGCGTCGCCCTCGCGTGGTTGCAGGCGCAGCCGGACGTCGTCGCACCGATCGCCAGTGCGCGGAACACGGAGCAGCTGCCGGCGCTCCTGGCCTCCGCCGACCTCGAGCTCACCGCCGAGGAGCTGCAGACGCTGTCCGACGTGTCGTCGAAGGTGCCCACCGCGGCGTGACCGCGGATCCGGAACGACGAGACCGATGTCGTACGACGTCGGTCTCGTCGTTCCGAGTCGGAACAGCGCCCTTACGCCCCCGGCGCCACCGACCCCGTCAACGCCGTACCCGACGACCGCGTGACGAAGCACGAGATGAACGTGTCCCCCTGGTCCCACGTCGCCTGGTCCGGCGCGTAGGAGCCCTGCACCTGCACGTCCCCGTAGGCGGCAGCGGCCGAGGTGTTCAGCGCCTCGGAGGTCTGGCACTGCGAAGCCGCCTGCGCCGCGAGCGCCTCCGGCCCGGGCCACTGGTTCGCCGACACCGGCAGCCGTGCGGTCAGCTGGGCGATGTGCGCCGACGAGCAGTCCACGACCGTGAACGTCTGCGCCCACGCGTTCGTGAACGGCGACAGGCACTCCCCGCCGGCCAGTTCGGTCCAGCTGTGCTCGCCCGGAGCAGCGGGGGTCGTCGCGAACTGCAGCGTCTGCAGCGTGTCCGACGACGGCGCGGGCGTGGGCGTGGGCGCGGCTGCCGCCGAGGACGCAGGCGCTGACGCCGACGCCGCCGAGGTCGACGTCGGCGCGGGCGTGTGGTCCTCGATGGTGTTGCCGAGGATCCAGCGCGTCAGGGCGAACACGGCGACGAGCAGCACCACGATGAGCGCGACCGAACCCCAGATGAGCAGTCGCTTGCCGCGCTGTCCCTCGTTCCGGAGCTTCGCGAAGCCCTCGTTGATGAAGTTGTCACGGTCACCACCACCGCCGGCAGCCGCGGCCGGGGCAGCGGGCGTCCGACCGGGAGCAGGAGCGTGTGCCGGAGCACCGCCGACCGCCGGCATCATGCGCGTGCCGGTGTCGTGCGGGTCGTACCCGGTGCCGCCGAGCTGGCCGACGGCCTCGGTGCCGAACAGGTCCTTGATGGCGCTTGTGTCGCTCGTCTCGCGGCCGTCCCACTCGGACTGGTCGAGGTCGTCCGGCGCGGTCGCCGGCAGCGGCGCGGGCTCGTCGGCGTCGACCGGAGCGTGGGCGCGGATGCCCATCACGACGTCGAGGTCCTGCCCGACGGCGGGCGGCAGGTGCGCCGGGTAGGGCTGCGCGTCCGGCTGGGCGGCGGCGGGCTCGACGAGCGGCGGGGCGGCGGTCGGGGGCACGGTCGCCTCCGGCTCGGCCCACCAGGGCGTCCCGGCGACGGGCAGCGCGGTGGTCGCCGCATCGGCGGGCTCGGCGGGCTCGGCGGGCTCGGCCTGGAGGCGTGGCTCGCCCTCCGCCTCGTCGGTCACGTCGTCCGCGGGCGCCGGTTCGACGGCCGCGGTCGGATCGGCGACGGGCGTCGCGTCGAACGCGGTGGTCGGGACGGCAGCGGCGGCCGGCACCACGGGTGTCCCGGTGACCGGGGTCTCGAGCTCACCCGACACGACGTCGTCGTCGGACTCGTCCGCGAGGGTCCACGAGTGACCCGCGAGCGCCGTGGTGTCGAACGCGTTCGTCGTCAGCGTCGCCGGGACCTCGCCGGTCTCGTCGTCGCGGATCGCCCAGTCGAACGGACGCTCGTGTCCGCCGGTGCCGGGCGCTTCGGCCTCGGCGCCGGCGATGCGGAGCAGTTCGGTGAAGCTCGGCGGCTCGTCGGTGGCGGGCAGCACGTTCTCGACGCCGAGGGGCTGCTGCACGACCGGGCCCGTCGGGGTCGGGTGCGAACCGGTCGCCCGGCCGAGCCAGTCGACGTCGCTGCGGCCCTCGCCGAACGGGTCGACGCGGCGGCGCTCGGCTTCGATCGCCCGGTTCTCGGCGGCGCGCTCGTCACGGTGCGACTGCGCGGTCGGGAGCGAGATCGACGAGGGGTGCGGCGCGGTCGAGGCCGGCGGGACCGGGGCAGCCGGCGGGATCCGCTCGCCGAGGGTCTCGCGCTCGTGCTCGGCGCTCGCCTGCGGGTTCACCGACGGCGCGGTGAGCTGCTCGGGCATCGAGATCGCCTGGGTGGCACCGTCGTCATCCGCTGACGGGGCTTCCGGGGCCGACGCCACGGACGGCACCGGTTCGAAGGGCTCGGGCAGCGGCGCACCGGTCTCCCGGGCGGTCTTCTCGGCCTCGCGACGCTCGCGGCGGGACGGCCACTCGTCCTCGCTGCGGGGAGCGCCGAAGATGTCCGCAGCACTGCGGAGACCGTGGAACGGAGCGTCCGGGGCGGACTCGCGCCGTGCCTCCAGTCCGTCGTCCCCGTCTGCGGGAGCGGCGGTCTGGTCGGGCTCGTGCGCGTCCTCCGGACGCTCCCCGGTCACGCGCTCAGCCCCAGATCAGCCAGCCCGATCGCACTGAAGTACGGGTACCCGGCGGCCTCGATCTTCTCCTTCGCGCCGGTGTCGCGGTCGACGACGACGGCCACGGCGGCGATGATCGCGCCCTCGCGCTCGAGCGCCTCGGCCGCCTTGAGCGGCGAGCCACCGGTGGTGGAGGTGTCCTCGAGGACGACGACGCGCTTGCCTCGGAGGTCCGGCCCCTCGACCTGCTTGCCGCGGCCGTGGTCCTTCGGCTCCTTGCGCACGACGAACGCGTCGTAGGCGAGCCCGCGGGCGGCGGCCTGGTGCAGCACGGCGCTGGCGATCGGGTCGGCGCCCATGGTCAGACCACCGACGGCGGCGACGTCCGGCACCTGGCCGACGAGGTCCGTCATGACCTGGCCGATGAGCGGGGCGACACGGTGGTCCAGGCTCACCTTGCGGAGGTCGATGTAGTACGTCGCCTTCTTCCCGCTGGTGAGGGTGAAGTCTCCGTGGAACACCGCTTCGTCCGTGATGAACTGGATGAGCTGGTCGCGCGCGTCGGTCACAGCCCACAAGGGTAGCCGGTCGGGCCCGGCGCGCGCTCCCCCAGGCTGCGGGGCGCTCGGCTGGGTACGCTCCGGGCATGGCATCCGAGACGCGCGCGACCGCGGTCGTGGCGCGTCCGACGGGCGGCCCGCGGTGGCGCGGACTGGTCGCCGCGACCGGCCGGGAGGCGCTGGGCGGCCTGGTCGCGCTGGCCCTGTCCGTCATCGCCCTGCGCCACGTCCTCGCCACCGCCCGCGTCGAGCTGCTCTGGTACGACGGCGACTCGGTGCTGCTGCCGCTCGTCCGGCGTTCGATGGAGCTCGGGCAGCCGTTCGAGTGGGCGATGTCCCCCGCGCTGTTCTTCTTCCCGGAGCTGCCGGTCTACCTGCTCTGCTCGGTCGTCACCGCCACCCCCCAGCAGGCCCTGGCGCTGAACGGGCTGCTCGTCGTCCTCGCGGTGTACGCCCTGGTGCGCGCGGCCGCGAACGAGCTCATGCCCGCTGCCCGACGCTCGGCCCGGATCGCGGTGTCCGCCGTGGCCCTCGGGTTCGTGACGCTCCTGGTGCTGACCGAGTCGTCGGCCACCGCGACGTCGCTCGAGCTGGCGTCGCTGCTCCTCACGACGACCTACTACTACGGCGCGGTGCTGGCGATGCTCGGCACCGCGGTCCTGGTGCTGCGGGCGGTCCGGACCGGGCGGGCGTCCGTCGCGGTGCTCGTGGTGCTCGGACTGGTCGCCGCGTGCACCACCGCGTCGAACCCGCTGTACGTTCCGTGGTCCGCCGCACCGGTGGTCGTGACCCTGCTGCTGCTCGCGTTCGCCCGGCGCCTGCCGTGGCGTCCGGTCCTGCTGCTCGCCGGCACGGTGACGGCGGGGTCGGTCGTCGGGTACCTGCTCCGGATCCCGCTGCGACCGTTCGTGTCGCTCGACCCGTCCACGTACGTGCAGCCGTCCCGCGCGGGCGAGACCCTCCGGTTCTTCGCGGCGCTCACCGACGACCGAGCGGGGACCGCCGCCGGGGACGCCGGGCTCCTGCTCCTGTTCGTCGGTGTGCTCCTGTCCGTCGGCGGCACCGTGTGGGCGTGGCGGGTGCGGACGTCGCGGACCGTGCTCGTCGCCGCCGCGCTCCCCCTCGTCACGGTGGTGGGGGTGTCCGTCGGGGTCGTCGTCGCCGGTTCGGAGACCCCGCGCTACCTCGAGCCGATCGTGACCGCCCCGCTGCTGGCACTCGTCGCGGTCGCCGAGCTCGCCCGCACGGCCGTCCGCTCGACCCGGGTGCACCGGCCCCGCCGTGGGATCCGGGTCGTCCTGGCGGTGGCGGCCGCGGGGGTCCTGCTCGCCGGGGTCGCGACCGCGCCGAGCACCGCGCGGGCGGTCACGACGGCACGGTACGACCCCGCATCCTGCCTCGACCGGTGGGCCGATGGCCGCGACGTCGTCGGGGTCGGGCAGTTCTGGACGGTCCGGCCGCTCGCCGCGTACGCCTCGACGAACGTGCAGCTCCTGCAGGTCCGGGACACGTTCCAGACGTACCCGTGGCTCGTCGACCTCGGGGCGTACCGGAACGCGGCCCCGACCTTCGTCGTGATCGGGACGCGGGACCTCTGGACGACCGCGGTGGAGGACTCGCTCGGCACCCCGGCCACGATCACGCACTGCACCGGCTTCGACGTGTACGACTACGCCGGGACGTCGGGCGCCGCGGTCCTGCAGCGCGACGTGGTGGGCAGCGCCGATGCCATCCGGCGCGAGCGCGGCTTCTGAGCGAACACCCCGGAAGTTGTCCACAGCCGCGCGGCGGCACCCGTTCCTGCCTGTACGGATGTATAGGCTCGTGCCCGTGACTCGCCCCACCAGCCACCGCTCCCCGCGTGCGACCGTGCGCCTCCGCCTCGCCGCCACCGGACTCGCACTCGCGGGTCTGCTCGGCACGGTGGTGCTCGACGCGCCGGCGGCGAGCGCGGCCACGTACCCTTCGTGGGACGAGGTCCTGGCGGCCCGCGGGCAGGAGTCCGCGAAACAGGACCAGATCACCGAGATCCAGGGCATCATCTCCGGTCTCTCCGACAAGGTGAAGGCGGCCGAGGCCGAGGCGAAGCGGCTCGGCACCGAGTTCTTCGAGGCCCAGAGCGACGCGCAGGACGCCGCCGAGAAGGAACAGCGGCTCCGCGCCGATGCGGACGAGCACGCCGAGATCGCCGAGCAGAGCGCCGCCCAGGCCGGGCAGTTCGCTGCGCAGATGGCCCGCTCCGGCGGTGCGGACGTCACCGCGTCCGTCATCACCGGTGGCGAGGACGCATCCGATCTCCTCTACAACCTCGGCGCGCTCAGCAAGCTCTCCGAGCAGGCCGAACGGGTCGAGGCCGCCGCCACCGCCGACGCCGCGGTCGCCCGCTCCCTCACCGCGCAGGCGGACCGTGCGTCCGAGGCGCTCGACGAGCTCGCGGCAGAGGCCGAGCGGCGCATGCAGGCTGCCCAGGCCGCGGCGGACGCAGTGCAGACCGCCTACGACGAACAGCAGAGCAACAAAGCCCGGCTCGACGCCCAGCTCGCGACCCTGACGTCCGGCCGCGTCCGGACCGAGGCCGAGTTCGCGCAGGGAGAGAAGGTCCGCAAGGCAGCCGAGGCGAAGGCCGCGCGCGAGGCCGCTGCACGCGCGGCGGCCGCGGCAGCGGCGGCGAACAGCGGCGGCGGTGCCGGTGGCGGGTCCGGCAGCAGTGGTTCGGGCTCCGGCGGGTCCCCCGGCTCCGGCTCGGGCACCGGATGGGTGCGTCCGGCGAGCGGGTACGTCATCAGCCCGTACGGCTACCGGGTGCACCCCATCACCGGCGTCGTCACCAAGCACGACGGCGCGGACCTCGCGAGCGGCTGCTACACGCCGATCGTCGCCGCCGCGGCGGGCACGGTCGACTACGCGGGCTGGTACGGCGGCTACGGCAACTACGTCCGGATCAGCCACGGCGGTGGCGTGCAGACCGCGTACGGGCACATCGTGAACGGCGGGTACCGGGTCGCCTCGGGCCAGCGGGTCTCCGCGGGGCAGCTCATCGCCCTCGTCGGCTCCACGGGCGCCTCGACCGGTTGCCACACGCACTTCGAGGTCCACCTCGGCGGCGCGACCGTCGACCCCGTCCCGTTCATGCAGGCGCGGGGCGTGGCCTTCTAAGCGGCAGGCCCCGCGACCTCGACGCCGTCGTCGTCGAGGTTCCACAGCGCCCGGTACCAGGCGGTCCGCTCCTCGTCGACGGGCAGCCCGTACGCCTCGTGGAACAGTTCGTCCCACCCGGGGCCGTAGTTCCACCCGAGCGCCATCGTCGCCACGCCCAGGTCCGCCCAGCGGTCCGCGATGCCGAGCGCGTCGAGGTCGACGTGGCCGGCCCACTTCCCGTCCGCGCCGATCAGGGTGTTCGGCGTGCACGGGTCCCCGTGGCAGACCACCACGCGGTCGGTCGGCGGCTCGGGGCCGAGCAGGTCGGGGTCGGCGCCGGCGGCACGGGCCCGACCGGTGCGCTGCGCCGTCGACCACTCGAAGGGGCAGTCGAGGACCGGCAGGGTGTCGTGCAGGGCGCGGAGACCCTCGCCGGCGGCGATCACGGCGGTGCGGGGTTCGTCGTGCCACCGCTCGTCGACCGCGCTCCAGCCCGGGAGCGCCCGGGTCCGTAGCCACACGCCCTCGTCGTCGGCGCCGTGGTCGATCAGCTCGGGGACCCGCGCGTACCGGGAGGCCCAGGTCAGCCGGGCGGCCTCGCCGACGATCCACGGCGCGTACTCGTGCGGGAGTACCTTGACGTACTCCTCGGCGTGCCCGTCGTCCCCGATCCGGAACGTACGTCCGCCGATCTCGTTGACCCACACGGCCCGCACCGGGCGACCGCTGGCCGCCTCGGTCACCACGTGCGGCACCACGACGTCGCCCCGCGCCCGCGAGAGTCCGTCGATCGATCGGGGCACGGCGGCCTCAGTGCACCCGGTCGGTGCGTCCGGAGCCCGCGCCACCACGGGCGATCTCCAGCAGGACGGGCAGGCGGTCCCCGAGCAGGGCGTCGAGGTCCTCGATGATGCCCTCGACCCCGGTCGTGATCGCGCGGGGCGAGGCACCCCGACGCGGACGGACCCGGATGCGGATCGCCCGCTGCCCCCGGACGCGGTAGACGTCGACTGCGAGGGAGCCGACCTCGGGCAGGTCACCGATCGCCGAGGACAGCGCGTGCTGGACGGCCGCCGAGTCGATCCGGACTGCGCCGGCGACGCCGTCCGCGGAACCGTCGTCCTCGACCACGGTGCCGGTGCGACCACCGCCGAGCGTCGTCAGCACGACCAGCGCGAGCACCCCGAGGACCGCTGCTCCGCCGAGGACCCACGTCCAGGCCGTGACCGAGGCGTCGCGCGGTGCGTCCCGTCCGAGGTCGCCGAGCACGTGGGCCCAGTCGTGCCAGGTCGACGCCGCCCAGGAGACCGTCTGCACGAGGATCGTCCCGATGCCGAGCACGAGCAGCGCCAAGCCCACCAGCACGAGCGTCGTGCGGCCGACACCGCGGTTCGTGGCGTTCATCCGTCCACCCGTCCGGTCGGCTGCACCCGGACCCGCGCGGTCACGGACGGGACGACGTCGATCGCGCGGAACTCCTCGGTCACGGCCTCTGTCGCGGCGACCGCGGGGACGTCGACCCCGGCCGCGGGGCGCAGCACCACGTCGACCGTGCGCCGACCGACGGTCCCGACGGCCGCGTCCGGGCCGAGACGGGTCGCAGAGCGGGCGGCACGTGCTGCGGCGGACGCCAGGACCTCGTCGTCGACGACCACGGCGAGCCGGTCGGAGGACATCGTGTGCCGGGGGCGACGCTGCGGCAGGAGCCCCTGCGCGAGGAAGACCAGGCCGACGACGGCGACGATGGCGGCGACCCCGACGACGATCGTCGTGTCGAGGCCACGCGGAGCCCGGGCTGCGGCGTCGACCAGGTCGCGCGGGTCGATGCCGAGGGCGCGCTGCCCGAGGAAGACCAGGGCGGCGGCGAACACGGCGGCTGCGGCGAGCACGAGCACCACGAGCACGGCGATCACGACGGTGCCGGAGCGGGATGCGGTCGACTCACGGCGGAGGATGCGGCGGTACGTCCGGTCGTGGGTCATCGGACCCTCCTCGGGGTGTCCACGATCGACGACGTGAACGTCACGGTCACCCGTTCGACCTGTCGGCCGGTGATGGTCCGGAGCCGCTCGGCGATCGCCGCCCGGGCACGGTGCGCCGACGTGGTGACGGGTTCGTCGGGGTTCGCGTGGCTCCCCAGCACGGGCACGGTGAGCGGGGCGGTGATCTCGACCGCCAGCGCGCCGTGACCGTCGTCGGCGACCCGGGCACGGGCCTCCCGGAACGACACGCGCAGCGCCTCGGCGGCGACCGCCTGGGCGGTGTGCACGAGCGCTGCCGACCCGATGCGGTCGTACCCGGCGACCGCGGCCGGGCTCACGACGAGCTCCGCCGTCCGCGGAGCACGTCGAGCAGACGACGGAAGTCGATGTCGCCCGTCGCGATGCGGGCGACGAGCCCGCCGACGAGCATGAAGACGGCCACGACCACGAAGGCCCAGAAGCCGAGGGTCACGGCGACGATCGCGAGCAGCGCGCCGACGCCCATGCCGACGACGGTGGCGTTCACCGGACGCGACCCTCGGAGTCGTCCTCGACACCGTTGAGCGCGGGGATGTTGACGTCGTTGATGGCGATGTTGACCTCGGTGACCTCGAGTCCGACGAGCTCGGTCACCGCGTTCGTGACGGCGGTGCGCACGGCGGTGGCGACCTCCATCATCGGGGTCGGGTAGTCGACGACGATCGTCAGGTCGACGGCGACCTGGGTCTCGCCGACCTCGACGCGCACACCCTGTCCGAGCGCGCTGGAACCGATGGCGTCGCGGATCGCACCGAACGCCCGCGCCGCGTTGCCGCCGAGCGCGAAGACCCCGGGGACGTCGCGCGCGGCGATTCCGGCGACCTTGGCGACCACCGTGTCGTCGATGATCGTCTTGCCCTTGGTGGTCACCTGCGTCGTCGTGGTGCCGGTCGTCGCGGTCCCGTCGACGCGGTTCGTCGTCGATGCCATCAGTGCCTCCTGCGCTCGCGTGCTGGACTCCCAGCGAACACCATCGTGCCGTGCCGTGCCCGAGAGGCGTCGGCGGCACGCGGCGACCGCCAGCCGCGGCCCGGTAGGTTCGAACCCATGCGCGTGGCGACCTGGAACGTGAACTCCGTCCGGACCCGAGTGGGCCGGATCGTCGACTGGCTGGTGCGCGAGGACGTCGACGTCCTCGGCATGCAGGAGATCAAGTGCAAGCCCGAGCAGTTCCCGGTCGAGGCGTTCGAGGCCGCCGGCTACCAGGTCGAGGCGCACGGCCTGAACCAGTGGAACGGGGTCGCCTTCGCCAGCCGTCTGCCGCTCGAGGACGTCGCCCGCGACTTCCCCGGCCAGCCCGGGTTCCTCAAGGGGCACGAGGGGCCGGACCTCCCGGTCGAGGCCCGCGCACTCGGCGTCACGGTCGACGGTGTCCGGCTGTGGAGCCTCTACGTGCCGAACGGCCGCGAGGTCGGCGATCCGCACTACACGTACAAGCTCGACTGGCTCGCGCAGCTGGCCGACCGCACGTCCGAGTGGCTCACCGCGCACCCGGAGCAGCCGCTGGCGCTGATGGGCGACTGGAACGTCGCACCGCTCGACTCCGACGTGTGGGACGTCCGTGTGTTCGAGGGCCACACGCACGTGACCGAGCCCGAGCGCGCTGCCTTCCGGGCGTTCGAGGAGCGCGGCCTGCAGGACGTGGTCCGCCCGATCGTGCCCGACGGCTACACCTACTGGGACTACAAGCAGCTCCGCTTCCCCCGCAACGAGGGCATGCGCATCGACTTCGTGATGGGGTCCCAGGCGTTCTCCGACGTCGTCACCGACGCCCGCATCCACCGCGACGAGCGGAAGGGCGACGCCCCGAGCGACCACGTGCCCGTGACCGTCGACCTGGACCTCGAGACCTCGCTCGACGACGACCGCCCGATGATCTTCTGACCCGAGCGGCTTCTGTTACGCCCCGGGTCCGCCCGCGTTGAGCGGGGCGACGCCCGGACGTAGGTTTCCTGCACCGAACCCCTTCGAGAGCAGGTGAAGCCATGTCCCGCACGACCCCGTCGACGATCCTTCCGATCCAGCGCGTCATGGCCGACGCCACGCCCCGGGCATGGCGCGACGGCATCGTCGCCGAGGTCCGTGCGGCGGACGTCGTGGTCCTGTTCCTCGACGGCGGTGTGACGCAGCTCCGGGTGGCGGACGCCGACACCGTCGTGTCGGTCGGCGACCCGGTCGCCCACCACCCGGCCGCAGAGATCCTCACCGCGGGCGGTCGGAAGACCACCGCACGCGTCGCCTGACGGGTCAGGCGGTCATCGAGGCCATCATGGCCTCGCACTTCGCGACCATCTCGTCGCACGCCATCGCGCAGTAGCGGCACGACTCGTCCATGTCCGCGTGGCTGCGGCACTCTGCCGCGCACGCCGTGCCCATCGCGACGCAGGCCGTGAGCATCGCCCGCATGCTGTCCGCGTCCATGCCCATCGGACGCATCATCATGCGCATGCCCGTGTCGGCCAGCATCGCCGTGTTCGAGCACATCGCGGCGCACGTCGCCATGTCCGTGCCCATCTGCATGTCGCTGGCGGAGCACATCGTCGCGGCCATCGACGCGGCGTTCATCGCCATCATCGTGTCCTGCATCATCTCCGCGTCCATCGCCATGGGCATCTCGGTCATCGACATGCTCTTCATCATCGCCATCGTGTCCATCGGGGACCTCCTCTTCCGTTCGGTGGCGCCCACGGTACGCGCCGAGCGGGCGGAACACGCCGCCACCGGGCCGCGAGGGTGACGAATCTCACCCGCTCACCACGGGGCGGCCTGGAGGCACGGTGCGGGCCCGCCACGCGCCTCCAGTCCGCCCTCCCGGTCACGCGCCCTCCTCGAACGGGCAAGACGCGCCGCAGCACCTTCGACGAGCGGGCGCAATGCGCCGCCCCGTAGCCGCGAGCGCGACGAATACTGCCCACTCGCGTGGCCTCGGTCCGCGCGGCCTACGGGTGCAGGAGCGCGGCGACGGCGACGAGGACCGGCACGGAGCCGATCGTCGAGATGAGCACGACGTCGCGGGCCACCGGGACCGCCGCACCGTAGCGCTGCGCGTAGTTGAACACGTTCTGCGCCGCAGGCAACGCCCCGAGGGTCGTGAGCACGAAGACGTCCTGGTCGCCGAGCCCGAAGACGAACCGGGCGAACACGAACGCCACCGCCGGCATCACCACGAGCTTGATCGCCGACGCCACGATGACGTCCGTCCGGATCGCCGGGTCACGGAGTGGGGTGGCACCGTGCAGGCTCATGCCGAACGACAGCAGGACGACGGGCACCGCGGCCGCACCGACGAGGGAGAACGGCTCGAGCACGGGCGTCGGCAACTCGATGCCCGTCGCCGAGAACACGAGCCCGACGAGCGACGCGATGATGATCGGGTTGCGGAACGGCCCGGAGATCCGCCGACCCCAGCTGCCACCGGACGAGGTCGCGGTGTCCAGCACGGTGAGCGCGATCGGGGCGAGCACGATGAGCTGCAGCAGGATCACCGGCACGACCGCCGTCGCCTGGCCGAGCACGTACACGGCCACCGGCAGGCCGATGTTGTTCGCGTTGACGTAGCTCGACGCCAGCGCGCCGACCGTGGTGGTCGTCAGCGGCCGGCGGAGCACCAGGCGGAACACGAGCGCCGCACCGAGCGCCACGACGAGGGCGCTGACGAGCGACACCCAGAGCATCGGGGAGAGCAGCGACTCGATGTCCGCCGTCGCGATGGTGTGGAAGAGCAGGCACGGCATGAGCACGAAGAACGCGAGTCGGCTCATCACGAACTGGGCGTGCTGCCCGAGCAGCCCGATGCGCCCGACGACGTACCCGGCGGCGATGATCGCGCCGATGATCGCGAACCCGGTCAACACGCCACCCATCGCGTCCCATCCTTGCACCGGGCCCGAGTGTCGGCGACATGTGACGTCGTTCAGGCGGGAAATGCGTGCGCATCGAATACCGTTGCACGCACCATGACCTCGACGAACACCAGCACGCTCACGCGTTCCACCGACTCCAGCCAACCCCTCGTCCCCTTGCTCGAGGAGCGCTGGAGCCCGCGGTCCTACGACGAGTCCGCGACCGTCACCGACGCCCAGCTCGACGCCGTGCTCGAGGCCGCACGCTGGGCCGCGTCGGCCAACAACTCCCAGCCGCGCCGCTTCATCGCCGGCCGCCGGGGCACGGAGACGTTCCGGAAGATCAACGAGAACCTCATCGGCTTCAACGCCGGCTGGGCCTTCCGTGCGAGCGCGCTCGTCGTCGGCATCCTCGAGACCGAGTCGGAGGACGGTGCCGCGCGTCCGTTCGCCCAGTACGACCTCGGCCAGTCGATCGCCGCCCTCACCGTCCAGGCGCACGCCGAGGGGCTGCACGTGCACCAGATGGCGGGCATCGAGGCCGCCGGTCTGAGCGCCGCGTTCGACCTGCCGGAGCGCTTCGTGCCGTTCACCGTCACGGCGATCGGCACCGTCGCGGACCCGTCGCAGCTCGACGAGAAGGCCGCCGAGCGCGAGGTCGCCCCGCGCACCCGGATCGCCCTCGACGAGGTCGTCCTCGTCAAGGAGTAGCACCGCAGCGCGCTCCACGCGGCCGGGTTCCCGATCGGGAGCCCGGCCGCGTAGCATGTACTGACATGGAACCCGCAGCCGCAGCAGCACCCGAGATGAACTTCTACACGCGCAAGTGGGTCCGCCCGGAGGACCTCAACGCGAACGGCACGCTCTTCGGCGGAAGCCTGCTCCGCTGGATCGACGAAGAGGCCGCGGTCTACGCGATCATCCAGCTCGGCAACGGCAAGGTCGTGACGAAGTACATGTCCGAGATCGTCTTCGTGTCCTCCGCGAGCGAGGGCGACATCGTCGAGATCGGCCTCGTGGCGACCCGCTTCGGCCGCACCTCGTTGACGATGCGCGCCGAGGCCCGGAACCTCTTCACGCACCGCAGCATCCTCACCATCGACGAGGTCGTGTTCGTCAACCTCGACGCCGACGGCAACCCGTCCCCGCACGGCTACACCGACATCACGTACGCCCGTGACCGGGTGCCCGCCACGCACCGGGCCTGACCCCCGGCCAGGCGTGACGACGGGCCAGGCATGACGCTCGGCATGTCATCGGTGGGCTCTGGCAGGATCGAGGCATGACCACGCCCCGCCTCGTCGCCTTCGACCTGGACGACACCCTCGCCCCCTCGAAGTCCGCACTCGACCCGCGCATGCTGGAGACCTTCGCCTCCCTGCTCGAGGCCGTGCCCGTGGCGGTCATCTCCGGCGGCAACTTCGAGCAGTTCGAGCAGCAGCTCGTCACGCCACTGCGCCACCGTTCGGGACTGACGCTCGACGATCTGCACCTCCTGCCGACCTGCGGCACGCGGTACTACCGCTGGGCGGGCGACGACTGGGCGCTGCAGTACGCCGAGGACCTCACCGACGACCAGAAGGCCCGTGCCCTCGCTGCGGTCGAGGCCCAGGCGAAGGCCGCCGGGTACTGGGAGTCCGAGACCTGGGGGCCCATCCTCGAGGACCGGGGCTCCCAGATCACGTTCTCGGCGCTCGGGCAGGCAGCCCCGGTGGACGCCAAGAAGCAGTGGGACCCGACCGGCGCGAAGAAGGACGACCTGCGACGCCTCGTGCAGGCCGAACTCCCCGACCTCGAGGTCCGCTCCGGCGGCTCCACCAGCGTCGACATCACCCGCAAGGGCATCGACAAGGCGTACGGCATGCAGCGGCTCGCCGAGATCACGGGCATCGCGCTCGACGACATGCTCTTCGTGGGTGACCGCCTCGACCCCGAGGGCAACGACTACCCGGTGAAGGCGCTCGGCGTCCCCTGCCACGCGGTGGAGGGCTGGGAGGACACCGACGCGTTCCTCACAGAGCTGATCCCCACGCTGCGCTGACGCGCGGGCTGACCGGGCGGGCGGCGGGACACCGCCGCTGCAGTGAGACACCGCCGGCGTCACGAGACACCGCCGGTTTCGGCGGTGTCTCGGAGCGTCCGGTACGTCTCGCGGCCGACGCGGCGTCTCACCTGCCCGAGACGGGCCGTCCGACGGCCTGGAGGCACGGCGCGATCCCGCCACGCGCCTCCAGTCCGCCGCGCGGGCACCCGACGACCGCGTCTCGTCTCATCGAGACGAGACGCGGCACACGCGGCGGGACGCCGCCGGTCGCGCGAGACGCCGCCGATTGCGGTGGTGTCTCGCGTCGGATGCGGTGTCCCGCGGGGCCGTCCTCGTCTCGTCTCACCGAGACGAGACGCCGCACACGCGGGGGGACGCCGCGTGCTTCGTCCTCAGGGGATGCTGCGGACCGCCTCGACGAACGCCCGGATCTTCGCGGCGTCCTTGACGCCGCGCTCGGACTCCACTCCGCTCGACACGTCCACGCCGTCCGGGTCGAGCGACTCGATCGCCGCGACCACGTTGGCGGGTGTGAGACCGCCGGCGAGGATCCACGCCTCGTCCACCTTGCCGTCGATCGACGCCGGGTCGATGAGCCGTCCGCTGCCGGGGACCGCGGCGTCGAGCAGCAGCAGGTCGTGGTCGTACGAGGCTCGCTGCTCCGTCGACTCGCGCAGGTAGTCCTCTGCCGCGACGGCGCGGATCGTGAAGAAGCCGGCGTCACGTGCACGGGCGAAGTCGGTCGCGGACTCGCCGCCGTGCAGCTGCAGTGTGGTCAGGCCGACCTCGGACGCGATGCCCACGATCTCGTCGATCTCCTGGTCACGGAAGACCCCGACGGCGTCGATGCCGTCCGGTACGCGCTCCACCAGTTGCTTCGCGAGGTCGGCCGTCACGGTCCGGGGACTGCCGGCGGCGAAGACGAACCCGACCGCGTCGGCGCCCGCGTCGATGGCGGCGTCCACGGTCTCGGGCGTCGACAGGCCGCAGATCTTGATCCAGCGCTGGTCGGTCATGCTGTCCATCCTGCCAGGGACGCCGGACACGCGGAGCGACCTGGGTCAGTGCAGCATGCCCGCGAAGTAGGACGCACCGCAGGCGAGCAGCACACCGAACGCCGCGAAGGACCCGACGAGCACGTTCCGACGCCGCCAGCGACGCACCACGACGAACGTTCCGCGCTTGGCGTGCCGGTGCGCCGCACGGTGCAGGCGGTGGTCGCGCTTGTGCTTCACGCGCTGCGGGCCGAGCGGCACCGGGCCGGTGATCTGCGTCGATCCCCCACGTAGCGCGTTCGCGATCGCCACCGCGGTCGGCCGGCGGTCGGGGTCGCGCGCGGTCATCTTGGCGAGCAGGTCCCGCCACTCGGGGGCGATGCCCTCGGGGATCTCCGGGTCGTGCCGGAGTCGTGCGAGCGCGGCCTCGATGAGGGTGCCGGAGTACTCCTGCTTGCCGGTCAGCGCCTCGAGCAGGACGAGCCCCAGCGAGTAGACGTCGGTGGCGAAGCCGATCGGCTCACCGGCGACCTGCTCGGGGCTGAGGTACGCGGCGGTGCCGATGATCGTGCCGTCGTTCGTCAAGCGGGAGCCGTCGACGAAGTGTGCGACGCCGAAGTCGGTCAGCTTGACGGTGCGGGCGAACCCGGACGAGCCCTCGTCGCTGATGAGGATGTTCGCCGGCTTGACGTCGCGGTGCACGATGCCGCGCGAGTGCACGTACGCCAGGGCGTCGGCGAGCTGCGCACCGAGGTCGGCCACCTCGTAGTTGTGCAGGGCCCCTTCGGCCAGTCGGCGCAGGAGCGTCGTGTCGGCGATGAGCTCCATCACGATGAAGCGGTGCGGGCCGTCCTCGAAGTCGTGGGTGCCGGCGTCGTAGAGCGGGATGAGCCCCGGGTGCGAGAGCATGCTGAGCAGTCGGATCTCGCGTTCTTGGCGGACCCGGTCTGCCGTGGTCATCGACTCGGGCGTCGCGAAGAGCTTCACGGCGACGGCGCGGTAGGTGTGCTCGTCACGCGCTTCGTAGACCGACCCCATGCCGCCGGTGCCGATCAGCTTCACGAGGCGGTAGCGGCCCGACAGGACCGTCTCCGCGCGTGTGCCGTCCAGCAGCGTCATGGGTGATGTCGTTCCGTTCGAGAGCCCGGTGATCCGTGGCAGTTGCCAACAAGGTGACTCACCCAGTACGGTACGCGCCGACCCCGGATTCCGCGCGGACGTTATGACATCGTGATCGGGCTCCTTCCCTGTGTTTATGCGGATGCATCGGGGTACTGTCCGACCTCCACGAAGGTGAGCGATCACGCAAGGAGGACACCATGGCGCTGTCGAAGGGCGACACCGTGCACTGGAACACGTCGCAGGGGAAGACCACCGGGAAGCTCGTGCAGAAACGGGTGTCGGACTTCGAGTTCGACGGACAGTCCTTCAAGCCGACCGACGACGACCCGTACTGGATCGTCGAGTCCGAGAAGACCGGGAAGCGTGCAGCCCACAAGGAGTCGGCGCTGACGAAGGCGTGAGGGTCAGTCCTCGGCGGGCTCGGCGCGACGACGACCACGGGCCGGTGCGACGGCTCGTTCGGCACGCTCCGCGCGGGCCCGACGGATCCTGCGCACCACGAAGGTGATGACCACCGCGGCGATCGCGACGTAGAGCACACGGTCGATCCACTCGGTGTACTGCTCGACCTTGCCGTACTGGGTCCCGAAGGCCGCGCCGAGGAACACGAGTGCGCTGTTCCAGATCCCGCTCGCGATGATCGTGAACACCGAGAAGGTGCCGAGGCGCATCCGGTCCGCACCGGCGGGCAGCGAGATGAGGCTCCGGACGATGGGCACGAAGCGTCCGAAGAACACCGCGCTCTTGCCGTGCCGGTGGAACCAGTCGGCGGCCTTGCGGAAGTCGTCCTCGTCGACCAGCGGCAGCTTGCCGAGCCACCGGGTCGTCCGTTCGAAGCCGATCACGGCGCCGAGCCAGTACAGCACCAGGGCACCGAGGTAGGAGCCGAGGGTCGCGAGGACCAGGACGAGCAGGAGGTTCATCCGCCCGGCACCGGCGAGGAACCCGGCCAACGGCAGGATCACCTCGGACGGGATCGGCGGGAACACCGTCTCGACGAAGAGCATGAGCGCGACGCCCCACTCCCCCAGGGCGTCGATGAGCTGGAGCACGAGCCCCGAGAGTCCACCCATGTCGGTGGAGGGGTCGCCGGCGGCTGTCACGGTCGTGGCCGGCGCGGCCAGGGCAGTCGTCATGCGCCCATGGTCCCTGAACGCCCTGTCAGGACCCGGCGCGGTGGCTGAACGTCAGCCGAGTCCCATGTGCGACGTCCGGACGTGGGTGAGCGACCGCGCGAGGGCACCGCGGGCCACCGCGTCGCGACCGACCGTCGACGGGACGATCTCGACCGGATGCCGGAGCTGCGGCGTCACGACCTCGGTGAGGGCGTCGCAGAACACCGCCGCCGCGGGCAGGACCTCGCCACCGACCACGACGACCTCGGGGTCGATCGTCGCGATGAGCTGCACGACACCGGGGGCGACGTCCTCGGCGAGCGCGCGCACCACGGCCACCGCGTCCGCTTCCCCGCGCCCGGCCGACACCATGACGGACTCGAGGTCACTGCCGGGGGCGATCCGCGCCTCCAGTCGGGCCGGCGCGCCGGGCCAACCGGTCACGGCCAGGCCGCCCGTCTCACCGGCTGCACCGCGCGCACCGCGCGCGAGGACCCCGTCGACCAGGAAGGCCGCACCGATCTGGCGGCCCATCACGAGGTACAGGCCGTCCTGCACACCGCGGAACCGACCCCACATCGCCTCGGCGGTGGCGGCGAGCTTCGCGTCGTTGTCGAAGAACGTGGCGGAGTCGGGGAACAGGTCGCCGATCCGCCCGGGCACCCGGCGTTCGACCCACTGCGGGACGGCGACCGTGTAGTCGATCTCGCCCGAGCGGTCGACGACGGCCGGTACGCCGAAGGTGGCGGCGAGGAGCCTGGACGGGTCCGTGCCCTCGACGAGCCGGCGGACGACGTCCTGCACGCTGTCCCAGGCCTGCTCGGCCGAGGCGAGGTCGGTGTAGACCTCCTCGACCCGGGCGAGCTGCTGACCGCGCAGGTCGGACCGCAGCCCGACGATTCCGTGCAGGCCGAGGTCGACGCCGAGCACCGACCCCGCTGCCGCGTCGGCACGGAAGCGCTTCGCCCGGCGTCCGGCCTTGTTCGGCGTCGCGATCGCCTCGGCCTCGGTGACCCAGCCCTCCTCGACGAGGTCGGCGAGGGCGGCCTCGACAGTGGGGCGGGAGAGGCCGACGGTCCGGCTGAGCTCCGTGACGGTGTGCGAGCCGTCGTCACGGAAGAGCTCGGCGAGGATGGCCCGCGAGTTGATGAGCCTGAGCATCCCCGGAGTGCTGCCGACGACACCGTTCGGAAGCGTTGACACGGTCTCGTCCACGGCCATAGCCTCCATATTACGAAAGATCATTGAGGAATGGTGGACTCCGACATGCTCATCCCACGACCGCGCCACACCGAGTCCGGTACCGGCGCCTTCGCGATCACCCCGTCGACCCGCATCGCCGCGGACGCAGCGACCGAGTCGGTCCGACTGTACCTGCAGCAGACGCTCCGGGGCTCGACCGGGCTGCCGGTGCGCGACGCAGCGGACGGCATCGGGGCGGCGGCCGACGTCATCGCGCTGCGGGTGGCCGAGGACGACACCCTCCCCGCGGGTCCGGCCGACGACCGTTCGGAGTCCTTCCGACTCGTGGTCACCGCCGACGGTGTCGAGATCACCGGCGGCAGCCCGGCCGGTGTCTTCTACGGCGTCCAGGCGCTCCTGCAGTCCCTGCCCGCTGACGTCTACCGGAAGGGTCGCGTCGGCACCGGTCCGTGGACGATCCCGGCGGTCACCGTGGAGGACGCCCCCGCCTTCGCCTGGCGCGGCGTCATGCTCGACGTCGCCCGGCACTTCCGCACCAAGCACGAGGTCATGCGGGTCATCGACCAGCTGGCCGCCCACCGTCTGAACCGCCTGCACTTCCACCTCACCGAGGACCAGGGCTGGCGCATCGAGATCCGGAAGTACCCGCGCCTGACCGAGATCGGTTCGTGGCGGGCGGAGTCGCAGGTCGGGGCGCACGTCCCCGGTCCCGACGGCTCCCTGCTTGTGGCCGGGAAAGACGGCCGGCCGCACGGCGGCTACTACACGCAGGACGACATCCGCGAGATCGTGGCCTACGCCGCCGACCGGTTCGTCACCGTCGTGCCCGAGATCGAGACGCCCGGGCACGTCCGAGCCGCCCTCGCCGCGTACCCGGAGCTCGGGGTCTCCGGGCAGCCGATCGACGTCTGGACCGAGTGGGGCATCGCGGAGGACGTCCTCAACGCCGAGGACAGCACCGTCGACTTCTTCAAGGACGTCCTCGACGAAGTGATCGCTCTGTTCCCCTCCGAGTACATCGGCGTCGGCGGCGACGAGTGCCCGAAGGTGCAGTGGGAGAACGACCCCCGCACGCAGGAGCGCATCCGCGAGCTCGGGCTCGAGGACGAAGAGCAGCTGCAGGCCTGGATCATCGGGCAACTCGCTGCGCACGTCGAGTCACACGGCCGGCGGGCGTTCGGGTGGGACGAGATCCTCGAGGGCGGCACGCTTGCGCCGTCCGCGACGGTCGTCTCCTGGCGCGGCCTGACCGGTGCCCGGACCGCGGCCAGGCGCGGCCACGACGTCATCTCCGCCCCGGACGACCAGGTGTACCTCGACTACCGGCAGAGCGACCTCGAGACCGAGCCGATCCCGGTGTCGATCGTGCTCACCGTCGACGACGTCTTCGCGTTCGACCCGGTGCCGTCGGACCTCACAGAGGCCGAGCGCGCCCACGTCATCGGCGGCCAGGGCAACATGTGGACCGAGCACGTCGACACCGCCCGGAAGCTCGACTACCAGCTCTTCCCCCGCGTCGCGGCCCTCGCCGAGGCACTCTGGTCGGCCGACGTCTCCGGCCCACGCGACGTCGCCGAGTTCCGCGGGCGGCTCGCCGAGCACGTGGCACGGCTCGAGGCGATGGGGATCGAGTACCGGCACGAGGCCGGGCCGTTCCCGTGGGAGGAGCGTCCGGGCGTGCCCGGGCGTCCGCACTCGCGCGAGGAGCGTGCGGCGTACATCGACGCCGTGACGGCGAACATCGCCGAGTAGCACGCATCGAGTGAGCAGAAGACGTCGCCTCGGTTCTGGCGACCCGACGTCTTCTGCTCACTCGACGGGGTGGACGCGAGCAGGACACGGACGGGAGGCGGGGGGGCCCCGGGCGCCCCCCCGCCCCCCCCGCAGGGGGGGTGCGGG
>Ga0308167_1000479_pt1 | contig 68731 bp, 65 predicted proteins | sample PhyCR1_2_FD_202138 | JGI IMG/M metagenome (GOLD analysis project Ga0308167, IMG submission 202138) | Phyllosphere microbial communities from UC Gill Tract Community Farm, Albany, California, United States - DLSLRC.R1 | ecosystem: Host-associated > Plants > Phyllosphere > Unclassified | place... | reverse complement strand
CCGACGTCATCGTGTCCGAGGACCGTCCGGTGCCGCTCGAGCAGCACGTCCTGGTCGGTTCGAAGATGGTCGACCTGTTCGACTCGTCGGGGGCGGCCGCGACGAACCGCGTGAACCCGGAGCTCCTCCGCCTGGTGGGCGGCGGGGCCCGGAACGACCGCGGCGGCGGGCACCGGGGTCGTCGCGGCCGGGGCGGCTACGTCGACCGTCGGGGACCGCGCACCGAGAAGCTGTACCGCGAGCAGATCGCGCGGATGCTCGACGAGCGGATGCTGCTGCCGGCGATCTTCTTCGTCTTCAGCCGCGCCGGATGCGACCAGGGCGTCCGCAACGTCCTGCGGTCCGGCCTGTCGCTCACCACGGCCGACGAGCGCAACGAGATCCGCGAGACCGCCGAGTACCACTGCCGCACCCTCCTCGACGAGGACCTGGCGGTGCTCGGGTACTGGGAGTGGCTGGAGGGCCTCGAGCGCGGCGTGGCGGCGCACCACGCCGGTCTGCTGCCCGCGTTCAAGGAGGTCGTCGAGGACCTGTTCCAGCGCAAGCTGCTCAAGGTGGTCTTCGCCACCGAGACCCTCGCGCTCGGCGTCAACATGCCGGCCCGGACGGTCGTCCTCGAGAAGCTCGAGAAGTTCAACGGCGAGGCCAGGGTGCCGATCACGCCGGGGGAGTACACCCAGCTCACCGGACGCGCCGGGCGCCGGGGCATCGACGTCGAGGGCCACTCCGTCATCCAGTGGACCGACGGGCTCGACCCGCAGGCGGTGGCGTCGCTCGCGAGCCGACGCACGTACCCGCTGAACTCGTCGTTCAAGCCCACGTACAACATGGCCGTCAACCTCATCGAACAGTTCGGACGCGTCCGGACCAGGGAGGTCCTCGAGACCTCGTTCGCGCAGTTCCAGGCCGACCGCTCGGTCGTGGACCTCGCCCGCAAGGTCCGCTCGCAGCAGGAGTCCCTGGACGGGTACCAGCAGGCCATGCAGTGCCACCTCGGCGACTTCACCGAGTACGCGGCACTGCGCCGACGGCTGTCGGACCTGGAGCGCACCAACGTGCCCGGTGGGCGCGAGGCATCACACGGCGCCCGCCAGGAACGCCAGGCCGCCATCACCGAGGTCCGGCGGCAGATGCAGCGTCACCCGTGCCACGCCTGCCCTGACCGTGAGGCCCACGCCCGCTGGTCGGAACGCTGGTACAAGCTCAAGCGGGCGAACGACAAGCTCGTGCAGCAGATCCGGTCCCGGACGGGCGCCGTCGCGACGACGTTCGACCGCGTGACCGACGTCCTGCTGCAGCTCGGGTACCTGGTCGACGCGGGCGACGGGGAAGCGACGGTCGCGGCCGGCGGGCGCCGCCTGCAGCGGATCTACGGTGAGCGGGACCTGCTGGTCGCCGAGTGCCTCGAGGCGGGGGTCTGGAAGGACCTCACGCCCGCGCAGCTCGCGGCGATGGCCGCCACGATCGTCTACCAGCCGCGGCGCGAGGACGCCCCGGGCACCGAGCACGCCCTGCCCCGGGGCGCGTTCCGCCCGGCCCTCGACGAGACCCTGACGATCTGGTCGCGCCTCGACGACATCGAGCGGGACGCGCGCCTCGCGGGCTCGCAGCCGCCCACTCCCGCGATGGCCGTCGGGATGTTCCGCTGGGCGTCCGGTTCGGCGCTCGACGACGTGCTGCGCACCCTCGACATGCCCGCCGGCGACTTCGTGCGGTGGTCGAAGCAGGTCATCGACCTGCTCGACCAGATCCGGAACGCCGGTGACGACGACCTCGCCCAGACCGCGCGACGCGCGACCGACGCCGTCCGCCGCGGCATCGTCGCCTACGCGGCGGTCTGACAGGAGGCACGGTGTCGGTCCTCGGGTCAGCGGTGCGTCCGCGGGACGGTCGCGTCACGGACGGCGACGGCGTCGCCCCGGCTCGCGGACCGTTCGACGCGCTGCCGCTGGGCACCGCGCTCCCGCTCGCGGTCATCGGCGGCGTGCTCTTCGCGCTCGCGTTCCCGTCTCCAGGCTGGTGGTTCCTCACCTACCCGGCGCTCGCGTGCATGCTGCTCGCGGTCATGGGACAGGGCGCGCGCCGGGCGGCCTGGCTGGGCTACCTGTCGGGGGTCGCGTTCTGGGTGCCCGCGATCTCGTGGGCCGGGCGCTACCTGGGCCCCGTGCCCTGGTTCGCGCTCGCCCTGTTCGAAGCCGCGTACTTCGCGCTCGGCAGCGTCGCGATCGCGCTCGCGTACCGCTGGATCGCACGGGTGGTGACCTCGACCGCCGGGCGGGTGTGGTTCCTCCCGGCCGTCGTCGCCGCACTCTGGACCGGACGTGAGTGGTTCTCGGGGAGCTGGCCGTACGAGGGCTTCGCCTGGGGACGCGTCGGGCTGTCGCAGTCCCAGGGGCCCTTCACCCACCTCGCCGCCTACGTCGGTGTGCTCGGATTGTCCTTCGTCGTCACGTACTGCGTGGCGGTCGTGCTGTCGCTGGTGCTCGTGGTGCCGACCGCCCCGGGACGGGGTCTGCGGCCCGCGGTGCGGATCGCGACGGCCGGGCTGCTCGTCGCCGCGGTGCTCGCCGTGCCGGCGTGGCCGGCGGCGGTGCAGGGCACCGTCCGGGTCGAGGCGGTCCAGGGGAACGGTCCGGCCGGCTACTTCGACGGCGCGGCACCGGGTGAGGTGCTCGCGGCGCAGGTCGCGGCCACCGACGTCACCGCCGAGGACGTCGACCTCGTGGTCTGGCCGGAGGCCGGCGCCGAGTACGACCCGCGGGTGCAGCCCGTGATCGCCGAGGCGCTCGACAGCGTCGTCGCGTCCGTCGGCGCACCGATCGTCGCGGGAGCGATCACCCAGACGTCGTCGGGCGTCCTGCACAACACGTCGTTCGTCTGGACCCGGGACGGGTGGCAGTCCTCCTACGACAAGAAGCGCCCGGTGCCCTTCGGCGAGTACGTGCCCGACCGCTGGTTCTTCTCGAAGCTCGCACCGTCGCTGATCGGCCTGCTGCAGCGCGACTACACGCCGGGCACGAAGCCGAACGTGCTCTCCGTCGCGGGCATCCGCGCGGGCATCGCGATCTGCTTCGACATCGTCGACGACGGGCTGACCCGGGACATGGCCCGCGGTGGTGCGCAGGTGATCCTCGCGCAGACGAACAACGCCGACTTCGACGGGACCGACGAGAACCTCCAGCAGCTCGAGATCGCGCGGCTCCGCGCCGTCGAGACCGGGCGCTCGCTCGTGAACATCTCGACGGTGGGCGCGTCCCAGGTGATCGACCCCAGCGGTCGCACGATCGACAGTGTGCCCGCGTACACGCCGACGTCGATGGTCACCGACGTGCCCCTCGGGACCACCACGACGCCAGCGACGATCGCCTCTGGGTCGATCGCCCTCGTCCTCTCGCTCGGCGGCGTGCTCGTGCTGCTCGCCTGCGCCCCCTGGACCCGTCCCGCCCGACGGTCCGCTCGCTCCGACAGGTCGTAGCCGCCGCACCTGAACGCTCGGTACCCGCTCTGGGAACCCACTGTGAATGCCTGAGTCCGGGAACGAGGGCGCGTGGGACAGTGTTGTGGAGGGCAGGACGAGCGAGAGGAGCACACACATGGCTGATCGGAGTCTCCGCGGCATGCGGCTCGGGAGTCAGAGTCTCCAGAGCGAGGAGGGCGTCGAGCTCTCGGACCGCAAGCGCGCGGTCTACCAGACCGATTCGGGGGAGACGTTCGACGTCGTCTTCTCGGCAGAAGCGGACGTTCCCCAGACCTGGTCCGAGCCCCGTTCCGGACGTGAGGGCCGACTGCTCGGCGACGACGGCGTGCCCGTCGAGGTCGCCGAGGAGGACGTGAAGGCCCCCCGGACCCACTGGGACATGCTGCTCGAGCGGCGGTCCCGCGAGGAGCTCGAGGAGCTGCTGCAGGAGCGTCTGCAGTTCCTGCGCGCCCGACGCGGCGCCTGAGCCCTCGACGACACGACGCAGAACGCCCGCCCCGGTCACCGGGGCGGGCGTTCTGCGTGTGCGGTCGTCAGGCCTGCGGGCGGTCCTCGCCGAGCTGCTCCTGGGTCGCCTGGTCGGCGGCGGCGAGCTTCTCGTCCACGCTCCGGTTCGACGCGGCGAGCCGTTCGTCGAGACCGGCGTCCGGCACGATGTCCGCTGCCGTGGCCTCCGGGCGCGGGTCCGCGGCAGCACCCGCTCCCGCTGCGGCGGTGTTCGCGAGGCTCTCGTTGGCGAGCTTGGAGATCCGGGCGAGGAAGTCGCCGCCCGCCCCACCGCCCGCGGCGGGCGCACCGCCACCACGGCCGGCGGCGAAGCCCTCGGCGATGCCGGAGAGCGCCTTCGTGAACTCGCTCGGGATCATCCAGAGCTTGTTCGCGGTCCCCTCGGCGAGCTTCGGCAGCGTCTGCAGGTACTGGTAGGACAGGAGCTTCTCGTCGGGGTCGCCGGCGTGGATGGCGTCGAACACCGTCGCGATCGCCTGGGCCTCGCCCTCCGCCCGGAGCACCTGGGCCTTCGCGTCACCCTCGGCCGCGAGGATCGCGGCCTGCCGCTGGCCCTCGGCCTCGAGGATCTGCGACTGCTTCGTGCCCTCGGCCTGCAGGATCGCGGCGCGTCGGTTGCGCTCCGCACGGAGCTGCTGCTCCATGGCGTCCTGGATGGACACGGGCGGCTCGATCGCCTTGAGCTCGACGCGCCCCACCCGGATGCCCCACTTGCCCGTCGCCTCGTCGAGGACGACGCGGAGCTGGCCGTTGATGTTGTCGCGGCTGGTCAGGGCCTCTTCCAGGTTGAGGCCACCGACCACGTTGCGGAGCGTCGTGGTGGTGAGCTGCTCGACGGCGCCCAGGTAGTTCGCGATCTCGTACGTCGCCGCGCGTGCGTCCGTCACCTGGAAGTAGACGACGGTGTCGATCGACACGACCAGGTTGTCCTCGGTGATCACGGGCTGCGGCGGGAACGACACGACCTGCTCACGCATGTCGATGAGCGGGCGCAGACGGTCGATGAACGGGACGAGGAGGTTCAACCCGGGGTTGAGGGTCTTGTGGTACTTGCCGAGCCGCTCGACGATCCCTGCGGTCGCCTGGGGCACGATGCGGATCGCGCGGGACAGGACGACGATCACGAAGACGACGACGACGAGGACGAGGACGAGCAGTGCGATCGTCCCGGGTGAGATGGTCACGGTGTGGCCCTTTCTCCGAGGCGGACGACGGCCGTCGACCCCTCGATCGACTCGACGACCACGGGGGTGCCGAGCGGCGGTGTGCGGTCGGTGGAAGCGGCGCTGATCCGGGCGCTCCAGGTCTCGCCGTTCGCCAGGCGGACCTGGCCGGGGGAGGTCGGGGTGAACGCGACGGCGACGGTGCCGGGGAGCCCGATGAGCCCCTCGACGTTGGTGCGGTGCGGGTCCGCGCCGCGACCGAGCGCCGTCAGGAGGCGCGGGCGGACCAGGGAGAGGAGCAGCAGCGCGACGAGGGCGGCGACGATGGCCGAGAGCCACCAGGGTGCCCCGAGGAGCGCGGCGACGAGACCGCCCGCGGCGCCCGCGGCGAGCATGATGAAGACGAAGTCGAGCGTGAAGATCTCGACCACACCCAGGAGCAGTACCAGTCCGATCCAGACGATGGTCTGGATCCAATCGATCCCTGACACGCGATCTCCCTCCCTCGGTCGCGCGCGGCGGCTCTCGCAGCGTCGCGACGGCCGGTCCAACTGGCATCCAACGTACCGTGTCCGCGACGGCCCCGGCCAGCCGTTGGTAGGCTCGTCGCGGCCGATCGGCCGGAACTCGACCTGTGGAGAACACGACTGTGAGCAACCCCCTCGCCCCCGGATCCCTCGCTGACAAGCGCGCCCTCGTGACGGGCTCGTCCCGTGGCATCGGCGCGGACACGGTCGGGTACCTCGCCGAGGCGGGCGCGAAGGTCGTCGTGAACTACCGCAACAAGGCGAAGCGGGCCGAGCAGATCGCCGAGAAGATCGTCGCCGCCGGCGGGTCCGCCCTGGCGATCGGCGCCGACCTGACGGACCACGACTCGGTGCAGTCCATGGTCGATCGCGTGGTCGAGGAGTGGGGCGGCATCGACCTGCTCGTGCTGAACGCCTCCGGCGGCATGGAGTCCGGCCTGGGCGAGGACTACGCGCTCCGCCTCAACCGGGACGCCCAGGTCGACATGCTGCAGACCGCCGTGCCGCACATGCCGGCCGGGTCGCGGGTCGTCTTCGTGACGAGCCACCAGGCGCACTTCGTCGAGACCGCCGAGACGATGGACGAGTACGTCCCCGTCGCGAAGAGCAAGCGCGCGGGCGAGCTCGCCCTGCGCGAGTTCATCCCGCAGCTCGAGGCCGCCGGCATCGAGTTCGTCGTCGTCTCGGGCGACATGATCGAGGGCACGATCACCGCGACGCTCCTCAACCGGCTCAACCCGGGCGCGATCGAAGGGCGTCGGCAGGAGGTCGGTAAGCTGTACAGCGTGTCGGAGTTCGCCGCCGAGATCGCCACGGCCGCCGTGGAGCCGATCCCCGCGGACCACACCAAGCTCGTCGGCGACGTGAGCGGCTTCACCGCCTGACCCGACGGGTAGCCTCGGTGGGGTGACCGCCAAGCCCGGCCTGCGCCGTACCTCCCGGATCCTCCTGCTCGACCCCGACGACCGCGTGTTCCTCATGGACACGCGGTCGCCGTCGTCCGACGGACACCACCGGTGGATCACGCCGGGCGGCGGGGTCGACCCGGGGGAGTCGCACCGGGACGCCGCCGTCCGCGAACTGCGCGAGGAGACCGGCATCGTCATCGACGACCCGGGGGAGCCCGTGTGGTCCTGGGACTTCGCCGTGGCGTGGGACCAGGCGGACCACGATCGGGGCCACGCCGAGTTCTTCGTCGTCCGGACCCCGGGCTTCGAGCTGTCGGACGCCGAGTGGACCGACGACGAGCGGGTGGACATCCTCGCGTCCCGCTGGTGGACCGTGGACGAGCTGGAGCGCACCGACGCCGAGTACGAGCCCGCCGAGCTGCCCGAGCTCGTCCGTCGGTTCGCCCGCTCCTGAGCGACCGCCGCGAGTCGTCGCCAGCAGGCGGCACCCGGGGCGTGCACCGCTAGGGTGATCGACATGCATATCGGTCCAGAGCATCCTGCCGACCAGCACGACCGCATCCGCGTCCGCGGCGCGCGGGAGAACAACCTGCGGAGCGTCGACGTCGACCTGCCGAAGCGGCGACTCACGGTCTTCACGGGTGTCTCGGGGTCGGGCAAGAGCTCGCTGGTCTTCGGGACCGTCGCGGCGGAGTCGCAGCGCATGATCAACGAGACGTACAGCGCGTTCGTGCAGGGGTTCATGCCCTCGCTCGGCCGCCCGGACGTCGACGTGCTCGACGGCCTGACGACCGCGATCGTCGTCGACCAGGAGCGCATCGGGGCGGACCCGCGGTCCACGGTCGGCACCGCGACCGACGTGGGCGCCATGCTCCGCGTGCTGTTCAGCCGCCTGGGCACGCCGCGCATCGGGGGACCGAACGCCTTCTCGTTCAACCTGGCGACCGTCACCGCGGGTGGAGCCATCACGGTGCAGAAGGGCAAGGATGCCAAGGCCGAGAAGGTCACGTTCACCCGCCTGGGCGGCATGTGCCCGGACTGCGAGGGCCGTGGCACGGTGAGCGACATCGACCTGACGCAGCTGTTCGACGACACCAGGTCGCTGGCGGACGGCGCACTGACGATCCCCGGGTACGGCACGGACGGCTGGAACGTGCGGATGTTCGCCGAGTCGGGGTTCTTCGACCGGGACAAGCCGATCCGGGACTACACCGACCAGGAGCGGCAGGACTTCCTGTACCGCGAGCCGACCAAGCGCAAGATCGCCGGCATCAACATGACCTACGAGGGGCTCGTCCCGCGCGTGCGGCGATCGTTCCTGCAGAAGGACCGCGAGGCCATGCAGCCGCACGTCCGCGCCTTCGTCGACCGTGCGGTCACCTTCACCACCTGCCCGGCCTGCGACGGCACCCGGCTGAACGACGTCGCCCGCTCGTCCCGGATCGCGGGCAGGAGCATCGCCGACGTCTGCGGCATGCAGATCACCGACCTCGCCGACTGGCTGCACGGCCTGGACGAGCCGTCCGTCGGGCCACTGCTCGACGGGCTGCGGGACGCACTCGACTCGTTCGTCGAGATCGGACTCGGGTACCTGTCGCTCGACCGGCCGACCGGCACGCTGTCCGGGGGAGAGGGGCAGCGCGTGAAGATGGTGAAGCACCTCGGCTCGTCGCTGAGCGACGTGACGTACGTGTTCGACGAACCCAGCACGGGCCTCCACCCGCACGACATCGAGCGGATGAACGGCCTGCTGCTCCGCCTGCGTGACAAGGGCAACACCGTCCTGGTCGTCGAGCACAAGCCGGAGGTCATCCAGATCGCCGACCACGTCGTCGACCTCGGACCGGGGGCCGGAGCGAACGGCGGGACCCTCTGCTACGAGGGCACGGTCGAGGGTCTGCGCGCGAGCGGCACGGTGACGGGCGAGCACCTCGACGACCGGGTCGCGGTGAAGCCCGTGGTCCGGCGACGCACCGGCGTGCTCGAGATCCGCGGCGCGGACGCGCACAACCTCCGCGGCGTCGACGTGGACGTCCCGACGGGCGTCCTGACCGTCGTCACCGGGGTCGCCGGTTCGGGCAAGAGCACGCTGGTCCACGGATCGCTGTCGGCACGGGACGGCGTGGTCTCCGTCGACCAGAGCGGCATCCGTGGATCACGGCGGAGCAACCCGGCGACGTACACCGGGCTCCTCGAACCCGTCCGCAAGGCGTTCGCGAAGGCGAACGGTGTCAAGCCCGCGCTGTTCAGCGCGAACTCCGAAGGCGCCTGCCCGGCGTGCAACGGCACCGGGGTCGTCTACACGGACCTGGGGATGATGGCGGGCGTCGCCACCACCTGCGCCGAGTGCGGCGGCAAGCGGTTCGACCAGTCGGTGCTCGAGTACCGGCTCGGCGGCCGGGACATCAGCGAGGTCCTCGCCATGTCGGTGGCGGAGGCCGAGCGGTTCTTCGCGGCGGGGGACTCCCGGATCCCAGCGGCGCACGCGGTCCTGTCCCGACTGGCGGACGTCGGGCTCGGTTACCTGACGATCGGTCAGCCGCTCACCACGCTGTCGGGCGGCGAACGGCAGCGGCTGAAGCTCGCGAACCACCTGGGGGAGCAGGGCGGGGTGATCGTGCTCGACGAGCCCACGACCGGGCTGCACCTGGCCGACGTGGGCCAGCTCCTCGGCCTGCTCGACCGACTGGTCGACGCGGGCCGGACGGTCGTCGTCATCGAGCACCACCAGGCGGTGATGGCGCACGCGGACTGGATCATCGACCTCGGGCCCGGCGCGGGACACGACGGCGGGCGTGTCGTGTTCGAGGGGACGCCGGCCGACCTGGTCGCGGCACGCTCGACCGTCACCGGCCAGCACCTCGCGGACTACGTGCGCTGACGAACGGCGCGGACCGACCGCCGCACGACGGTGGCCCGGGGGACACGAACCCGGAACGCTGCAAGGTGCTCGGGACTACCGTGCGCGGCATGACGTACAGCCAGCCGGACCCCGCCGAGGAAACCACCCACGCCGACACCGACGAGCAGCCGGACACGGAGCAGTCGACCGTCGAGGAGTCGGACCAGGAGTCCGCTGCACTCGAGATCGACTCCGAGGACGTGCCGACCCAGGACTAGCCGGGTCCTCCCGCGCGCTCCGCGAACGCACCCGTCCACCGTGACGGGTGCGTTCGTCGTTCCGTCACCAGCGACGCAGTGCGATGGTCACCGGCGACGCAGTCCGATGGTCACCGTGGACCCTGCATCATGGCGATGCTCGACGGAGCGCCGATAATGCATATTATGTCAACTCAGTGGGGCCGCGGCGGCTGATCCCGACGTCACCGGCTCCCCTCACACACCCGCGACGTCCTCGAACACGGCCACGGTCATCCCGGCGCCGGCCGCTGGACCGTCCATCGCCTCGAGTGTCGCGGGCAGGTCGTCGAAGCCGATGACGGCGCCGATCGACTCGGCCGGCCGGAGCCGTCCGGCGACGACGTCGTCGAGCATCGCCGCGTACTCACCGACCGAGATGCCGTGACTGCCGAGCAGCTCGAGCTCGTCGGCGATGACCCGACCCATCGGGATCGCCGGAGCCGCCTCGTCGTCGAGCAGCAGGCCGACCTGGACGTGCCGTCCACGTGGCCGGAGCGACGCCACGGCCGCCACCGACGTGGCGCGGCTTCCGAAGGCGTCGACCGAGACGTGCGCCCCGCCGTCGGTGACGACCCGGACCGCTTCGACGACCCGGTCGTCCATGGGCACCACCACGGCACCGAGTGCCTCGGCCCGCGCGAGCGCCGCCGGTGACACGTCCGCCGCGACGACCCGCGCGCCGGCGGCGACGGCGACCAGGATCGTCGACAGTCCGACTCCCCCGCACCCGTAGACGACGACCCACTCCCCTGTCCGCACCCGGCCGCGGGCGTGCACGGCGTGGTACGCGGTCCCGAAGCGGCATCCCAGACCGGCCGCCTCGGCGAACCCGACGGCATCGGGCAGCGTCACGAGGTTCACGTCGGCGTGCGGGACGACGACCGAGCCCGCCCAGGACCCCGGCAGGGTGAACCCGGGCTGTTCCTGCCGGGTGCACACCTGCGTCGCCCCGGCGCGGCACTGCTCGCAGGTCCCGCAGGCGAAGACGAACGGTGCCGTCACCCGGTCACCGACGGCCGTCCCCGTCACGTCGGAGCCGACCGACGACACGGTGCCCGCGAACTCGTGCCCGGGCACGTGCGGCAGCGTCACCGAGTCGTCGTGCCCCTTCCACGCGTGCCAGTCGCTGCGGCAGACCCCGGTGGCCGCGACCCGGACGACGACGCCGTGTGGCGGCGCCGTCGGTTCCGGCAGCTCGGTGATCGTGGGGGCTGCTCCGAAGCGGTCGTACCGGACTGCGCGCATGCGGCCATCCTGGCAGAGCCACGGGCCACCGGCGCGTCGGTGGCCGTTGCGCACCCGGCGGCGGACGGGTTCACTCAGAGGATGGACGACGCGCGTTTCACCGACGACCCGGCCGACATCGATCCAGCCGTCGTGCACGCCTGGCTGACCGAGCGGTCCTACTGGGCCCGCGGGCGCACCCTCGCGACGCAGGAGGCGGCGATGGCGGGTTCGCGCTGCTACGGGGTCGTCGGAGCGGACGGACGACTGCTGGCCTTCGCGCGCGTCGTCACGGACGGGGTGACCTTCGGGTGGCTCGCGGACGTGTTCGTCGACCCGGCGGTGCGCGGGCACGGCATCGGGAAGGTCCTGGTGCAGGGAGTGGTGGCGGACCTGGCGCCGCTCGGCCTCAAGCGGATCGCGCTGTCCACGGCCGACGCGCACGGCCTCTACGAGCAGGTCGGGTTCCGCGCGCTGCCCGACCCGGAGCACTGGATGGTCCTGCCGGGCCCGGGTTTCGGGGCGGACGTCCACGACGACCGGGACTGACGGACGGGAGGCGCGGGTCGCTGCCGACCCGCGCCTCCCGTCCGGTGCGGAGCACCTCCGCCGTCACTCCCCGAAGCCGGAGCGGACCAGTTCGACGAGTCGGTCGACCGCGTCCTGCGCGTCCGGACCCGTCGCGTCGATCGTGACCGTCGCGCCCTTGGGCAGCGCGAGCGCCATGATCGCGAGCAGGCTCTTCGCGTCGACGCCGTTGACCGTCACCTTCGCCTCGTGCTTCGCCGCGGCCTTCACGAACTCCGCGGCGGGCCGCGCGTGCAGGCCGCTCTCGTTGACGAGTTCGACCGTTGCGGACGCGGATGCGTCGTCGACGGCGGCCGGTCCGTCCGCCGGTACCGTGCCTCCCGGCTGTCCGTCGGACGCACCGGAGGCGCTACCGGCGTCCGTCTCCGTCGCGGCGGCGGAGGCCGCAGCGGCCAGGACCGCGTCGACGTCACCACCGGTCTGCGCGGCGACCGCCGCTGCGACGGTGCCCTCGACGACGGGGGCCTTCGAGACGTGGACCCGAGCGCGCTGGTCGTCGTCCAGGAAGTCGAGTGCCGTGTCCGTCGTCAGGTAGGCCGAGCCGAGGTCGCAGAGGACGACGACCGCATCCGCGCTCGACAGTTCCTCGATGCCGGCCGTGATCGCTTCGAAGGACGTCCCGATCCCCCCGTCCTCGGTGCCGCCGGCGGCGACGAGCGGGACGTCCGCCGCCATCTGCCGGGCGATGGCGACCGTGCCCTCGGCGACCGCCGCGCTGTGCGAGACGACGAGGATGCCGACGCTCACGCTGCGTCCACCGCGGCGCGGAGGATGTACGCCGTGGACTGGGCGCCGGGATCGCGGTGCCCGACGGCGCGCTCCCCCAGGTAGCTCGCCCGCCCCTTGCGTGCGACGAGCGGGTCCGTCGCCTCGGCGCCGGTGCGCGCCGCGTCCGCGGCCGCCGCGAGCACCTGCTCGGGGGTCTCCCCCGCCGCCGCTGCGGCTGCCGCGGCGTCGACCGCGGGCGACCAGGCGTCCACCATCGTCTTGTCGCCGGTCTCGGCCTTGCCGCGCGAGACCACGCCGTCGCGAGCGGCGGTCAGCACGGCGACGAGTCCGTCCGCGTCGAGTTCCGTCGCGTCACCGGCCGCCTGCGCGGCCTTGAGGTAGGCGGTGCCGAAGAGCGGGCCGGCCGCACCGCCGACCGTCGAGATCAGCTTCGTGGCGACGGCCTTGAACACGGCGCCGGGCGTCTCGAACGACCCGTCGTCGAGGGTCTCGACGACGGCACGGAAGCCCCGGTCGAGGTTCTCGCCGTGGTCGCCGTCACCGATCTCCCGGTCGAGGTTCACGAGCTCCGCCCGGTGCTCGTCGATGGTCGAGGCGGTACGGCGGACCCAGTCGATGGCCCATGCGGTGTCCAGCGCCAATGCGTGTTCCTTCCTGCGGCCGACCCGGCGTTCCGGGTCGGGGTCGTGGTCCGGTGGTCAGCGACCCCAGCGGAGGGCCGGCGTCTCCACCGGGGCGTCCCAGAGTGCCGTGAGCTCCTCGTCGAGCACCGTGACGGTGATCGAGAAGCCCTGCATCTCCAGGGACGTGACGTAGTCACCGACGAGGCTACGCGTGACGCGGTGGCCGCGGTCGGAGAGGACCTCGGCGGCGCGGCGGTAGGCGATGTAGAGCTCGGACAGAGGCGTCCCGCCCATGCCGTTGACCAGCAGCAGGAGCTCCGAACCGGCGGGAGCGTCCAGGTCGGTGAGGATCGGTTCGAGCACCCGGTCCACGAGTGCGTCCGCGGGGGCCATGGCGATGCGCTCGCGACCGGGCTCCCCGTGGATGCCGATGCCGAGCTCCACCTCGTCGTCGGCGAGGGTGAACGAGGGCTCACCGGCGTGCGGCACCGTCCCGGACGACAGCGCCAGTCCCATCGACCGCGTCACCTCGTTGACGCGTCGGGCGACGGCGGCGACCGCGTCGAGGTCGTCCCCGCGCTCGGCCGCGGCACCCGCGCACTTCTCGACCACGACCGTGCCGGCGACACCGCGGCGACCCGCCGTGTACAGCGAGTCCTGGACGGCGACGTCGTCGTCGACCACGACGGACTCGACGCGGACGTCGTCCATCGCGGCGAGCTCGGCGGCGGTCTCGAAGTTGAGCACGTCTCCGGTGTAGTTCTTCACGATGTGGAGCACACCCGCTCCCCCGTCGACGGCCTTCGTGGCGGCGACGATCGGGTCGGGCGTCGGACTGGTGAACACCGGCCCCGGCACCGCGGCGTCGAGCATGCCGTGCCCGACGAACCCGGCGTGCAGGGGCTCGTGACCGCTCCCGCCGCCGCTGACGATCCCGACCTTGCCGGCGACGGGTGCGTCAGCTCGGTGGAGGTGGATCGGGTCCTCGACCAGGACCACGTGGTCGGCGTGGGCGAGTGCGAACCCGCGGACCGTGTCCTGGACCACGGAGTGCGGGTCGTTGATGAGCTTCTTCACGGGGAACCCCTCTCGTCGCCGATGACGCGTTCAACATACATCGACCGCCCGTTCGCCTGCCGTGCACGTTCGTGCAGGAGGATCGCCCCGCGGAACCCTCGACGGACGGGCGATCTCCAAGCGCGGATGCACGTTCGTGCACTTTCACGGGGATCGCTCGGGATTCCGTCGCGCAGCGCGGAACCGCGTCACTATGCTCGGCCCCAATCACTCAACGGGGAGTGCCGGACGCAGCACCACCGGACCCCCACCCTCACGCACTGGAGGTCACCGATGGACGGCATCGGCGTCAATTTCCTCTCCGAGCTCGTCGGTACGGCGATGCTCATCATCCTCGGTGGCGGTGTCGTCGCCGCCGTGTCCCTGACGAAGTCGAAGGGCTTCGGCGCGGGCTTCCTCATGGTCACGATCGGTTGGGGCTTCGCGGTCTTCGCCGGCGTCACCGTCTCCTACAAGTCGGGCGGGCAGCTCAACCCCGCGGTGAGCCTCGCGCAGGCGATCCTCGGCAACATCACCGTCGGCGAGATGTTCCTGTACTGGATCGCGCAGCTCATCGGTGCGGTCATCGGTGCCGTGATCGTGTGGCTCGCCTACAAGCAGCACTTCGACGAGGAGCCGGACGCCGCCGCCAAGCTCGGCGTGTTCTCCACCGGCCCGGCCATCCGCAGCTACGGCTGGAACCTCGTCACCGAGATCATCGGCACGTTCGTGCTCGTCTTCGTCGTGATCGCCTTCACCAACGGCCAGACGCCCGCCCAGCTGGGCGCGATCCCCGTCGCCTTCCTCGTGATCGCGATCGGTGTCTCCCTCGGTGGCCCGACCGGCTACGCGATCAACCCCGCCCGTGACCTCGGCCCCCGCATCGCGCACGCCTTCCTGCCGATCAAGGGCAAGGGCTCGAGCGACTGGGCGTACGCCTGGGTCCCGGTGGTGGGCCCGCTCGTCGGCGGTGCCATCGCAGCCGGACTGTCCTACGCACTCCTCCCCCTCGCCTGAACCGAACCCCTCCCGTCGCGGTCGGCACGGACGCCGACCGCTGCACCGAACACCCGTAAGGAGCACCCATGGCCGACTACATCGTCGCCATCGACCAGGGCACGACCTCGACCCGAGCGATCGTCTTCGACCACTCCGGCTCGATCGTGTCCGTCGGACAGAAGGAGCACGAGCAGATCTTCCCGCGCGCGGGCTGGGTCGAGCACGACCCGATCGAGATCTGGGACAACACGCGTGAGGTCATCGGGCAGGCGCTGTCCCGCGCGGACATCACCCGTCACGACGTCGCCGCGGTCGGCATCACCAACCAGCGCGAGACCGCGGTGGTCTGGGACAAGACCACCGGCAAGCCGGTCTACAACGCCATCGTCTGGCAGGACACCCGCACGCAGGACATCGTCGACCGCCTGGCCGACGGCGACACCGACCGCTACAAGTCGGTCGTGGGTCTCCCCCTCGCCACGTACTTCGCCGGCACCAAGATCGTGTGGATCCTGGACAACGTCGACGGAGCCCGCGAGAAGGCCGAGGCCGGTGACCTGCTGTTCGGCACCACCGACACCTGGGTCCTCTGGAACCTGACCGGCGGCGTCGACGGCGGCGTCCACAAGACCGACGTCACGAACGCGTCCCGCACGCTCTTCATGGACCTCGAGACCCTGCAGTGGCGCGACGACATCCTCGCCGACTTCGGCGTCCCGAAGTCGCTCCTGCCGGAGATCGTCAGCTCCTCCGAGGTCTACGGCCACGTGGAGTCGTCCTCGCTGCTCCGCGAGGTGCCGATCGCCGGCATCCTCGGCGACCAGCAGGCCGCGACCTTCGGCCAGGCGGCGTTCGACAAGGGCGAGTCGAAGAACACCTACGGCACCGGCAACTTCCTCATCTTCAACACCGGCACGGACATCGTGCGGTCGGAGAACGGGCTGCTCACCACCGTCGGGTACAAGCTCGGCGACCAGGAGACGCACTACGCCCTCGAGGGTTCCATCGCCGTCACGGGCTCGCTCATCCAGTGGCTCCGCGACAACCTCGGCATCATCAACAGCGCCCCGGAGGTCGAGGCGCTGGCGAAGACCGTCGAGGACAACGGCGGCGTGTACTTCGTGCCAGCCTTCTCGGGGCTCTTCGCGCCGTACTGGCGTCCGGACGCCCGCGGCGCGCTCGTCGGGCTCACCCGCTACGTCAACAAGGGCCACATCGCCCGTGCCGCGCTCGAGGCCACGGCGCTGCAGACGCGCGAGGTCCTCGACGCGGTCAACGCGGACTCGGGCGTCGACCTGACGGAGCTCAAGGTGGACGGCGGCATGACCGCCAACAGCGAGCTCATGCAGTTCCAGGCCGACATCCTCGACGTGCCGGTCGTCCGTCCGGTCGTCGCGGAGACGACGGCGCTCGGAGCGGCCTACGCCGCGGGTCTCGCCGTCGGGTTCTGGGCGAACCTGGACGAGCTCCGGGCGAACTGGCAGGAGGACCAGCGTTGGGAGCCGCAGCTCGACGCCGCCGAGCGCGACCGCCAGCTGCGCCTCTGGAAGAAGGCCGTCACGAAGACCTTCGACTGGGTCGACGAGGACGTGCGCTGACGCGCGTGTGAGGTGACCGCCTGGAGGCGCGGTGCGGGTCCGACGGACCGGCACCGCGCCTCCGGTGCGTCGTGAGCGCGTGCCGCGGGACGCGCGGCGGTGGTGTTGGCGGCGCGGGTGGTGCGGCGCTGGTGGAACCAGGTTCTGGACACAGCACCGCGCCTTTCCGTGGTGCTATGTCCGGAACCTGGTTCCACGATGTCGCGTCGCGGGCCCAGGCCCGGTGTCGTGACCGGGTGCCGCGTCAGGAAGCCGAGGGTGCGGCGCCGACCCAGTCGGCGAGCTTGCGGGTCGCCGCGCCGGAGTCGATCGCGTCCGCGGCGACGACGAGCTGCTCGCGGAAGCGGGTGAGGATCGGACGGTCGACCTCGGACGGGTCCTGCGCGAGACGGAACGAGACGAGGCCCGCTGCCGCGTTGAGGAGCACGATGTCGCGGACGGCGCCGGTCTCCCCCGCGAGCACCCGGTGCACGACGGCCGCGTTGTGCTCGGGATCGCCGCCGAGCAGGTCCTCCGTGCGCGCACGCGGGATGCCGAGGTCGCGCGGGTCGAGGTCGTGCTCGGTCACCCGGCCCCCGGTGACCTCCCAGATGTGGGAGTGTCCGGTGGTCGTGAGCTCGTCGAGTCCGTCGTCGCCGCGGAACACCAGGGCGGTCGCGCCACGCGTCTGGAACACGCCCGTGATGATCGGGACGAGTTCGAGCTGGGCCACGCCCACGGCGTTCGCCTCGCACCGGGCCGGGTTGACCAGCGGGCCGAGGAAGTTGAAGACGGTCGGCACGCCGATCTCGCGGCGGACCGGCCCGGCGTTCGCGAAGCCCGGGTGGAACGCGCTCGCGAACGCGAACGTGAGCCCGACACGCCGGAAGGTGTCCGCGACACGCGCGGCGTCCATCGTCAGGTCGAGCCCGAGCGCGGCGAGGACGTCGCTCGAACCGGACTTGGACGAACTCGCCTTGTTGCCGTGCTTGACGACAGGGACACCGGCGGCGGCGATGACGATGGCGGCCATGGTCGAGACGTTGACCGTGCCGACCACGTCGCCCCCGGTGCCCACGATGTCCAGGGCCATCGGGTCCACGTCCAGCGGAACGGCGGCCTCGAGGATCGCGTCGCGGAACCCGACGACCTCGTCGACGGTCTCGCCCTTTGCTCGGAGCGCGACCGCGAACGCCGCGATCTGGGCCTGAGTCGCGTGTCCCTGGACGATCTGCTCCATGGCCCATGTGGACTGTCTGATCGTCAGGTCCTCGCGCGCCATGAGCGCGCTGATCACCGCAGGCCATGTGAGAGCGTCAGACATGCCTCGATCGTAGTGAATTCGAGAGACCCGCCAGTTGCCTGCGAAAACACTGTCCGTGACTTCCGCCATAATGGAGGACGTGACTAGCACCCCTCTCTCCAGATCAGCCAGCGGTCCGGTCCTCAACAGGCCGAACGCCGTGGCCGTGGGGACGATCGTGTGGCTGGGCAGCGAGGTCATGTTCTTCGCCGGCCTGTTCGCGATCTACTTCACGCTGCGCAGCACCTCCCCCGAGCTCTGGGCGACCGAGACCGCCAAGCTCGAGGTGCCCTTCGCCTCCGTGAACACGATCATCCTGGTGCTGTCCAGCTTCGCCTGCCAGTTCGCGGTCTTCGCCGCGGAGCGCTTCCAGGTGCACCGCACGAGCTGGAACCCGAAGGACTGGGGCATGACGGAGTGGTTCTTCGTCACGTACTGCATGGGCGCGATCTTCGTCTGCGGCCAGATCTTCGAGTACGCCAACCTCTGGCACGAGGGCGTCACGCTCTCCTCCAGCGCGTACGGCTCGGCCTTCTACATGACGACGGGCTTCCACGGCCTCCACGTCACAGGCGGCCTCATCGCCTTCCTGCTGACCCTCGGCCGCGGCTTCGCCGCCAAGAACTTCGGTCACAAGGAAGCGACCACCGCGATCGTCGTGTCGTACTACTGGCACTTCGTCGACGTCGTCTGGATCGGCCTCTTCGCCGTCATCTACCTTCTCAAGTAGGAACTGGATAGCCCCCACCGCATGTTCAACAGAACCAAGTCCAAGAAGGGCCGCCGCTCCCCGCTGGCGACCGTGTCGCTCATCGTCGTGGGTCTCATGACCACCGGCGGTGCGTACGCGCTGTTCAGCTCCACGGCGAACGCTGACGACAGCACGACCACCGTGGCGTCCAGCCAGTCGAAGGTGAACGAGGGCGAGAAGCTCTTCGCGTCGAACTGTGCGACCTGCCACGGCCTGTCCGCGCAGGGCACCAGCGAGGGTCCGTCCCTCATCGGTGTCGGCGCCGCGTCGGTCGACTTCCAGGTGGGCACCGGCCGCATGCCGATGGCCGCTCAGGGCCCGCAGGCCGAGGAGAAGCCGGCGCAGTTCACGGACGAGCAGATCGACGCGATGGCCGCCTACGTGGCTTCACTCGGCCCCGGCCCGTCGGTCCCGTCGGAGAAGCTGACCAACGGCGAGGAAGGCGACGCGGCAGAGGGCGCCGAGCTGTTCCGCATCAACTGCGCGATGTGCCACAACGTCGCCGGTGCCGGTGGTGCGCTCACCGAGGGCAAGTACGCCCCGAACCTGCAGGACGTCTCCGGCAAGCACATCTACGAGGCCATGCTGACCGGTCCGCAGAACATGCCCGTGTTCAACGACCTCAACCTGACGCCCGAGCAGAAGGCCGACATCATCACGTACCTCAAGTACGTGCAGGACAACAAGTCGCCTGGCGGGTTCGCCCTCGGCTCCCTCGGCCCGGTGGCAGAGGGTCTGTTCATCTGGATCTTCGGTCTCGGCGCGGTCGTCGCGATGACCGTCTGGCTGACCGCGAAGTCCAACTGATCGTCCGTGTCGAACGACACTGAAGGGAACACCATGGCAGAGCACGACGACGAGACACTGAACTCGTCCTCGGCTGTCGAGAAGCACGGCACGACCAGCACGTCGGCCGGAACCGCGGTCCTGCCCGCGGAGCCGTTCGAGAACCCGGGTGAGCCGCCGCACCGCGCGCGCCGCACCGACGTCGACCCGAAGAAGCAGCGCCTCGCCGAGCGCCAGGTCGCGACGTTCTTCTACGTCTCCATCGTGGGCAGCGTGCTCGCGATCGCCGCCTACGTCGCCTTCCCCATCCGTGAGGACGACTTCGGCTCGGTCCGGCTCGCGAACCTCTGGCTCGGCCTCTCGATCGCCCTCGCACTCCTCGCACTCGGACTCGGGGCGGTCTACTGGTCCAAGTCGCTCGTCGTGGACCGCGAGATCAGCGAGCTCCGTCACAGCACGCGTGGCACCGACGAGACCCGCGCCAAGGCGGTCGAGGCGTTCCAGCTCGCCGACAAGGAGTCCGGGTTCAGCCGTCGCAAGCTGATCCGCAACTCGATGATCGGTGCCCTGGCGGCCTTCCCGCTGCCCGGCATCGTCCTGGTCCGCGACCTCGCTCCTGCCGAGGACCCGAACGAGCTCCTCCGCCACACGTTCTGGAAGTCGGGCATGCGCCTGACCAAGGACCCGACGGGCCTGCCGATCAAGGCGTCCGACGTCACCATCGGTTCCGTCTTCCACGTCATCCCCGACGGCATGCTCGACTCCGAGCACATGCTCGAGGAGAAGGCGAAGGCATCGGTCCTCCTCATGCGCCTCGACCCCAAGGAACTCAACCCGGCCAAGGGCCAGGAAGACTGGGGCTACGACGGCATCGTCGCGTACTCGAAGATCTGCACCCACGTCGGGTGCCCGGTCGCCCTGTACGAGCAGCAGACGCACCACCTGCTCTGCCCCTGCCACCAGTCGACCTTCGACGTCGCGAACAACTGCGAGGTCATCTTCGGACCGGCGGCTCGCCCCCTCCCCCAACTTCCGATCGCGATCGACGACGACGGCTACCTGGTCGCCCAGAGCGACTTCCACGAGCCGGTCGGACCGTCCTTCTGGGAGCGTGAACGCTGATGAGCAGCACCACCACCAACGCACCCGCGTCGACCACCAGGCCGGCGCCGGAGCGCGGTTCCCGAATCATCGGGGCCACCGCCAACTACATCGACGAGCGCACGAGCATCTCCGGGCTGGTGAAGGAGGTCGGTCGCAAGATCTTCCCCGACCACTGGAGCTTCATGCTCGGCGAGGTCGCGCTGTACAGCTTCGTCGTCGTGCTGCTGTCCGGCACGTTCCTGACGTTCTTCTTCCAGGCCTCCATGGCCGAGGTCGTCTACGACGGCACGTACGTCCCGCTCAAGGGCGTCGAGATGTCCGTGGCGCTGCAGTCGACGCTGAACATCTCGTTCGACATCCGCGGCGGTCTGTTCGTCCGGCAGATCCACCACTGGGCGGCGCTGCTGTTCGTGGCGTCGATCATGCTGCACATGGCGCGCGTGTTCTTCACCGGTGCCTTCCGCAAGCCGCGTGAGCTCAACTGGGTCTTCGGCTTCCTGCTCTGGGTCCTCGCGATGGCCGAGGGCTTCACCGGCTACTCGCTCCCCGACGACCTGCTCTCCGGCAACGGTCTGCGCATCATCGTCGGCATGATCGAGGGCGTCCCGGTGATCGGTGTCTGGATCGCCTACCTGCTCTTCGGCGGCGAGTTCCCGGGGACCGACATCGTCGGTCGTCTCTACACGCTGCACATCCTGCTGCTGCCGGCGATCCTCGTGGCGGTGCTCGGCATCCACCTCGTGCTCGTCGTCATCAACAAGCACACGCAGTTCGCGGGTCCCGGCAAGACCAACGAGAACGTCGTCGGCGTGCCGATCCTCCCCGCGTTCGCCGCGAAGGCCGGTGGGTTCTTCTTCATCGTCGCGGGCATCCTCGCCCTCATCGCGTCGCTGTTCACGATCAACCCGATCTGGAACTACGGCCCGTACGACCCGTCCCCGGTGTCCGCCGGTACCCAGCCCGACTGGTACATCGGCTTCGCCGACGGCGCGCTCCGACTGGTGCCCCCGCACTGGGAGGTCGTGTGGTTCGGCTACACGGTGTCGTTCAACATCCTCGTGCCGATCGCCGTCCTGGTCGCCCTGATCCTCGCGATCCTGGTGTACCCGTTCGTCGAGGCCTGGGTGACCGGCGACAAGCGTGAGCACCACATCCTCGACCGCCCGCGCAACGCCCCGACCCGCACCGCCCTCGGCGCCGCCGGGATCACGCTCTACGCGAGCCTCTGGGCCGCTGCGTCCTCGGACATCATCGCGACCCACTTCCTCGTGTCGATCGACCACGTGATCCACGTGATCCAGGCGACGACGGTCATCGGTCCGTTCATCGCCTTCTGGATCACCAAGCGCGTCTGCCTCGCGCTGCAGAAGAAGGACCGCGAGATCGTCCTGCACGGTTACGAGTCGGGCCGCATCGTCCGTCTCCCCCACGGCGAGTACATCGAGGTGCACGAGCAGCTCGACGAGTACGAGCGGTGGAAGCTCCTGCAGTTCAACGAGTACAAGCCGCTCATGATCCGCCCGAACGCCCAGGGCAAGATCACGGCCGCGCAGAAGTTCCGTGCCGGCGTCTCCCGCTTCTTCTTCGAGGACCGCATCGCGCCGGTCACGAAGGCCGAGCTGGACGCCGCCCACGCAGCGCACCACGGCCCGGAGCTCGAGGGTGGCCACCAGGCCCCGCAGGTCGGCCCCGGCCACTGATCCCAGGCGAACGAACAACCCCCGTCAGCGATGGCGGGGGTTTTCGTTTGCCCGACACCCCGTCGTCGTTCACACGTGGTTCACGGCGACGTGCTGGACTCATCCAGACAGGTGTGACAGCGTGTTGCACCACGCACCCGCCAACGGAACGAGAGACCGATGGACGTCCGGACGGCCGAACACCCCAGGCCGAACCACTTCCTGCTCCACCTCAGCGACACCCACCTCATCGCCTCCGACGGATCCCTGTACGGGGACGTCGACTCAGCGGCGCGTCTGTCCGAGATCATCGCGGACATCGAGGCATCCGGGACCAGGCCCGAAGCGATCGTCGTCACCGGTGACGTCGCCGACAAGGGCGAACCGGGCGCCTACGTCCGGGTGCGCGAGATCGTCGAACCGGCCGCGCGGCGGATCGGCGCACAGGTCATCTGGGCGATGGGCAACCACGACGAGCGCGGCGCGTTCCGGCAGGAGCTGTTCGGGCTCCACCCGACGGACCGCCCGGTGGACTTCGTCTACGACGTGAACGGCCTCCGGGTCATCACCCTCGACACGAGTGTGCCCGGGCACCACCACGGCGAGGTCTCCCCCGAGCAACTCGACTGGCTCGCCGAGGTCCTGTCCGAGGCAGCCCCGCACGGGACCATCCTGGCGATGCACCACCCGCCAGTACCGAGTGTGCAGGACCTCGCCGTGCTGGTGGAGCTCCGTGACCAGCAGGGCCTGGCCGAGGTGGTCGAGGGCAGTGACGTCCTGGCGATCATCGCCGGGCACCTGCACTACTCCACGAGCGCGGTGTTCGCGGGCATCCCCGTGTCGGTCGCGAGCGCGACCTGCTACACGCAGGACCTGACGGAGTTCCAGGGCGGGACACGTGGGCGGGACGGTGCGCAGTCGTTCAACCTGGTGCACGTGTACGGCCGCAACGTCGTGCACTCGGTCGTACCGATCGGGCACCACACGACGGTCGGTCAGCCGGTCTCCTCGGTCGAGACGGAGGCACGGCTCGCCGCGGCGGGCGTGCGCATCGCTCCCGCGGTGGAGCCGGCGCCCGTGACGTCGAGCATCCCGGTGTTCACGCTCGACTCGGTGCCGGTCTCCCCCGTGCACTCCTAGCGGGACGGCTGAGCACGCGCGGAGCGTGGTCGGTAGCCGACCCCGCTCCGGGCTCTCGCGGGCTCGCCCGGAGCGGGAACGGCTACGACGCGGGTGCGTCCTCGGCGTCGGGTCGCTCCCACGGTGCCGGGAACGGGAAGTAGCGCTCGAGGAAGTCGGTGACCCGGCGTGTGCGCTCCTCGTCGGAGACCTCGGGGAAGCTGCCGTCGTTGAGGCAGAAGAAGTCGACGTTCCGCTTCTTCAGCAGGTCGTCGAGTGCCTTCAGGCCGGACTGCATCGTCGTGTCGATGTACTTCACCGGAGCGTTCTCCTGCACGATCGCCCGGCCGGTGAGCAGCGCGTAGTAGTGGTACAGCGAGTTCGTCACCGAGATGTTGTCCGCCGCGCGGAACCGCGACGCGGCGGTCGCCCGGAACTCGTCGGCGAACTCGTGCTCCATCTCCGTGAGGATGGACGAGCGCAAGGGCGTCGGCGCGTGCTCGAGGTGTCGCGTCGTGACCGCGCCGAAGCGCTGCTGCAGGAGCCGCCGGTTGACCCGCGCCGAGTTCTCGAACCCGCTGCGCGCGGGGTTGTTCGACCCGAGCCCGATCCGTGTGCTCGCGAGGATGAACTTCGTCACGGACCCCGGGCTGAAGAAGACCGAGGGATCGACCGAGCGACCGAAGAACATGTCGTCGTTCGAGTAGATGAAGTGCTCGCTGATGCCCGGGATATGGTGCAACTGCGACTCGACGGCCTGCGAGTTGTGGGTCGGCAGGATGGACGGGTCAGCGAAGAACTCCTCGCTCCGCACGATCCGCACCTTGGGGTGGTCCGCGAGCCACTTCGGCGCCGGCGAGTCGGTGGCGATGTAGATCTGGCGGATCCACGGAGCGAAGGTGTGGACGGAGCGCAGGGCGTACTTGAGCTCGTCGATCTGGCGGAACCGCGCGGCAGCGTCGTCGCCCTCTCCCAGGGTCACGCCGGCCTGTGCGGCCTGGCGGGCACGCTGGTACTCGATGGCGTTGCCGTCGACCCACGAGAACACGATGTCGATCGGGAACCGGATGTCGGAGACGTGGTCGTCGAACATGTGCTCGACGGTGCGCCAGGTGCGACCGTAGCGCTCGATGTCGACCAGCACGAACTCGTCGACGGGGAGACTGCGGCGCATCAGGGCGTTCTCGACGGGCGCCAGGACCTCGGTGTCGGTGACCCGCCAGAACTCCAGCTGCACGCTCGTCTCGGCCCCGTAGCGCAGGCGCCCGAGGGGCTCGAGCCGCGGCCGGAACACGCGGAGCACCGATTCGTCGGCGGGGCCCAGGCCGTCGTCCATGAGCAGGACGGCGGGCTTCCGTGGCGGCTTGGCGTAGAAGGGCTCGTTCGCCGCGGCCGCCATCAGGACGCTCTCGGCGCGCTGCCGGTCGCGGTCGTCGACGGCGATCACCGGCCGCTGGTCGTTGCCGCGGATGAGCAGGTGGTCGACGTCACCGGCGGTGAGGGCGTCGTCGAGGAACAGGAGGTCCTCGATCATGGACTGCTGCGGCGTGAGGTGGCCGTTGAGCAGGGTCAACCGACCCTTGCGCACGACGACGTCGGGCCGGTCGAGACCGCCGGAGGACGGTCGAGGGGTCAGCAGCGGACTCTCGGTCACCGGCTCGGTCTCGTTGCTCATCCACGCCCTTCGCGTCGCGCTGCCGGGCCCTGCGCCCGACCGTTCGATCCTACCGTTCCGCGGACACGACGGTTCGCTGCGGTGCGAGGTCAGGCCGACTCGGTGTCGCGCCGGACCTTCACGACGATGCCGACGACGACGAACAGCGCCGCGGCCACGATCTGCAGGGCCGCCCAGACCTCGCCGGGGACGGGGACCACGACGACCGGGTTCCAGCAGACGGCGACGGCAGCGGTGAGCACCGCCGCCCACCAGACCCGGCCGCGGACCGCGAAGACGACGACGATGAGCGCCAGGACGGTGACGCCCCACCGGGCGAAGACGAATGCTGGAGCGTCCAGGAAGGCGACGCAGGCGAGCAGCACCACGGCCGCGATCAGCCCCGGCGCCAGGGCGGGCCGTGTGAACGGCGGGACGTCGCGCTGCGTCAGGAGTCCGGTCGGTTCGGGGGTTCGCGCGCGCACCCCGCTGAGCGACGACCCCGCCGGGGGCCGTCCCTTCCGTGCTGCCATCAGGCAGACGCCTCGTCGAGGTCGATCGCCTGGATCGGTCGGGACATCGGCGGCAGGTCGCGGACCCGCTCGAGGGCCGGCAGGAGTTCTGCCGCGTAGGCGCGGTAGCCGTCCTCGGTCAGGTGCAGACCGTCGTCGGTGAAGCGCTCGTCCAGGTGGTCCCCGTCGGCGAGGGCGGGCCAGGCGTCGAGGTACTGGGCGTGGCAGGTCGCGACGAACTGGCGGAGGTGCCGGTTCGCCTCCTCGATCTTCGCGGTGAACTCGGCCTGCCGCGGCAGGATCGACACGAGGAGCAGGCGGACGCCGGGCAGCTCGCGTCGGAGGGTGACGAGGGCCGTCTCGACGTTGCGCACGACGTGCTCGACGCTCGCGCGGTGGTTGCCGAAGTCGTTGGTGCCGATGAGCAGCACGATCACCTCGGGCTGTTCGGCGACGACGCGGTCGAGTCGGTCGAGGACGCCGTCCGTGGTGTCGCCGCTGATGCCGTGGTTGCTCGTCCGCTCGTCCGGGACGAGCTGTTCCCAGGGTCCCTCGGCGGTGATGCTGTCCCCCAGGAACAGGACGGTCGTGCGGTCCGTGGTCATGCTGCCTCCTCGTGCGCCGGTTCCGTGGCCCCATCCTGCCGCGTCCAGTTGCGTCCCGTCGACCCGGTGTGGTCCGACTCCCGCTCGGCCGCCGCGGTGATGCGTTCGACCATCCCCGGGAAGATGATGCCGTGGAACGGCAGGATGCCGTACCAGTAGAGCCTGCCGGCCAGGCCCTGCGGGAAGTAGATCGCCCGCTGGCGGTAGTCGCTCCCCCCGTCGTCACTCGGCGTGACGGTCATCTCCAGCCAGGCGCGTCCGGGTGAGCGGAACTCCGCGCGCAACCGCAGGTACCGGCCGCGTTCCAGTCGTTCGACGCGCCACCAGTCGAGGGCGTCGCCCTGCTCGAGCCGCTGCGGGTCCCGTCGTCCGCGGCTGAGCCCGACACCGCCGGCGATCTTGTCCATCCAGCCGCGCGCGACCCAGGCCAACGGGAAGGAGTACCAGCCGTTCTCGCCCCCGATGGACTCGACGACGCGCCAGACGTCCTCGGCCGGGGCGGAGGAGTGCCGCCTGCGGTCGTCGACGTAGACCGTGTGCCCTGCCCACTCGGGGTCGCTCGGCAGCGGGTCTGCCGGCGTGCTCGACAGGGTCGCGCTCCGCCAACTGGTCGTGACCTCGCCCTTCCGCATCTTCGTCAGCGCCAGCCGCACGGCGCGCCGGTACGACGTCAGCCCGCCCTCGGGCCGCGGGACGACGTCGTCGATGTCGTGCTCCCGCTGGACGCACTCGAACTGCAGGGACTCGATGATCGGTGTCGCGAGCCGCCTGGGGATCGGGGTGACGATGTTGAACCAGTGCGACGCCAGTCGCGGGGTGAGCACGGGCAGGACCGAGATCGGGCGCTGCGGCAGCTTCGCCTCCACCGCGTACCCGTTGAGCATCTGGCCGTACCGGAGGACGTCGGGGCCGCCGATGTCGAAGGTCCGGTTGACGTCGGGTGCGATGTCGAGGGCGGCGACCAGGTAGTACAGGACGTCGCGCACGGCGATCGGTTGGATCCGGTTGCGCACCCACCGCGGCGCCGGCATCCAGGGCAGGACGTCGGTCAGGTGCCGGATCATCTCGAACGAGGTGCTCCCGGACCCGATCACGACGCCGGCCTGGTAGGCGATCGTGGGCACCCCCGAGCGGAGCAGGACGTCGCCGACCTCCTTCCGGCTGCGGAGGTGCTTCGAGAGCTCGCCGTCCGGGTGCAGGCCCCCGAGGTACACGAACCGCTGGACACCGGCCTCCGCGGCGGCGGAAGCGATGGTCTCGGCCGCCTCTCGCTCGGCGCGCTCGAAGTCGCCGTCCGCGCCCATCGCGTGCGCCAGGTAGTACACGGCGTCGATGCCCCGGACGGCGGCACGGACGGCGTCGCGGTCCTGCAGGTCCCCCTCGGCGACCTCGACGTCGTCGTGCCAGGGCACGTCCTGCAACTTCCTGGGCGTCCTGACGAACACGCGCACGGTGTGGCCGGCTTCGAGCAGACGGGGGACGAGGCGGCCACCGATGTACCCGGTGGCTCCGGTGACGAGGACGTGCATGCGGGGCACGGTACGCGGCGCGCCTCCGGGTAGGCTTGCCGCGTGGACAACGCAGCCTCCCCCACCCCCGTCGACCTCGGTGCGGACGCCGTCCGTGCGCTCATCGACCACGCGATCCTCAAGCCCGAGCTCACGCGCGCCGACGTCGACGCGCAGCTGGACGAGGCCGCCGCGTACCGCGTCTTCAGCGTCTGCGTCCGGCCGTCCGACGTGGCGCACGCGGTCGACCGCCTGACCGGCACCGGGGTGGGCGTCGGGACGGTCATCGGGTTCCCGCACGGCACGACGACCACCGCCGCCAAGGTCGCCGAGTCGCTGCAGGCCCTCGCGGACGGCGCGTTCGAGCTCGACATGGTGCAGAACATCGGCGCGGCGAAGTCGGGTGACTGGGACCGCGTCGAGTCCGACGTGCGCGCCGTCGTGGACGCCGCCGGGGACACCGTGGTCAAGGTCATCCTCGAGACCGCCTTCCTGACCGACGACGAGATCGTGGCCGCTTCCCGCGCAGCGCAGCGCGCAGGTGCCGCGTTCGTGAAGACGTCGACCGGGTTCGCCGGTGGCGGCGCGACGACCGAGCACATCCGCCTCATGCGCGAGACGGTCGGTCCGGACACGGGCGTCAAGGCCTCCGGCGGGGTCCGTGGTCTCGACACGCTGCTCGAGATGGTCGCCGCCGGTGCCGACCGGATCGGGACGAGCGCTTCGGCACGCATCCTCGACGAGCTCGCGCACCGCGCCGAGACCGGCGAGTCCTCAGCCCTCGGCGACGACACCTCGTCCTACTGACCCGCGTTCCCACCGGACCCGGTCCCGCGCCGACCGAGCCGAGTCCGGCCCGAGCAGGAGTGGGGCCCGAGCAGAGGCCGCTCCAGCCCGAGCAGAGACCGTTCCAGCCCGAGACCCCACCAACCAACCCAGCCCGACCCACCTGACCACCACGGCCCGCCGTGGACCCGCGGACGCACCGACGCGCACCGGGGCCGCGCCGCGCCTCCCGTCCGTCGCATCGGAGCGATCATGTCAACCACCCCCGTCACCAGCCCTGCGGGCGCCCTCGCCCTCGCCGTCGACCTCGGCGGCACGAAGGTCGAGGCGGCGCTCGTGACCGATCAGGGCGTCGTCCTGCCCGGCACCCGCCACCGCAGCCCCACCGGGCCGCAGCGCACCTCCGAGGAGCTGCAGGCGGCCGTGGACGAGGTCGTGACCGCGACGCTCCGCACGCTGCCGTCGGACGCGACGCTCGTGGGGGTCGGGATCGGCTCCGCCGGCCCCGTCGACGAGGAACGCGGCCTCGTCTCGCCCCTCAACATGCCCGTCTGGCGGGACCACCCGCTGCGCGACCGCATCGCGGCGCTCGTGCCCGACGGGATCCCCGTGACGCTCCGCATGGACGGACTCGCCATCACCCTGGCCGAACACTGGGTCGGCGCGGCGCAGGGCTCCGACCACGTGATGGTGATGATCGTGTCCACCGGCGTCGGCGGCGGCCTCATCCTGCACGGCCGCACCGTCAGCGGGCCGACCGGCAACGCCGGGCACATCGGACACGTGGAGTGCGGCGGGTTCGACGACCCGTGTGCGTGCGGCGGGACCGGCTGCCTGGAGGCCGTGGCGAGCGGTCCGAAGACCGTCGCCTGGGCGCAGCGCAACGGGTTCACCGGATCGACGGGCGAGGACCTCGCCGCCGCGTACGCGGCCGGCGACGAGGTCGCCGTCGCGGCGGTGCAGCGGAGCGGCCGCGCGCTCGGACAGGCGATCGCCGCCGCGACGAGCCTCGTCGACCTCGAGGTCGTGGCGATCGGCGGCGGGTTCTCGCACGTGACACCGGACCTGTTCGAGTTCGCACGACGCGCCGTCGCCGAGCGGGTCGAGTTCGGCTTCGTGACCAAAGTGCGCATCGTCCCGACGGGTCTGTCCCAGGACGGACCCCTGATCGGTGCCGCGGCACTGGTGCACCGGGCGGACGTCCTCCGGTAGTCACGCTCTCCACAGTGCGCGCGAGGAGACGTCGCTGTCGGGCAGGATGACGGGGTGCCGACACCGCGTCTCCTGACCACCGACGACTGGCCGGAACCCGAGCTGCGCGCGGCCGTGCTCGCCGGCGAGCTCGTGCCGGTCGGCTGGTGCTGGGCCTCCCCCGCCGAGCCGCAGGACCCGGCGCTCCGCGCGCGGGCCTTCACGTGGCGCGTCCCGGACCGCCGCGCCGCGGCCGCGCTGCTCACCGCCGCGTGGATCTGGGGCGCGGTCGCACGACCGCCGGACCCGGTCGAGGTGGCCGTCGGCCTGCGCGTCCGTGTCCGAGCCGACCCCGGCGTCCGCCTGCGTGAGGTGCAGCTCGGCGCGGACGACGTCGTCGTCACGGGCGGGGCCTCGGTCACGACGCCGGAGCGCACGGCGCTCGACCTGCTGCGCGTGCCCGGCACCGGCGCCGGCGAGTTCGACGGCGTCCGCGCCGTGGCGGTGTCGGCGCTGGTCGCGCTCGGACTGGTCGACGTCGAGCGGCTCGCCGACCGGATCACGGCGCTGGGCACCGTCCCGATGGCGCGACAGGCGGAGCGACGCCTCCGCGCCTTGCCGCCGCTGCACGTGCCCGAGCTGCCCGGAGTCGGACGCGGGACCGACCTGCGCTGACCGTCGGAGCGTCGGAGCGCAGGCGCTCGGGACGGCGGGCAGCGCCGACGCGCGGCGCGGTGGTCAGCCGGCGCTGACGCGGTACACGTCGTACACGGCGTCGATCCGCCGAACGGCGTTGAGCACCCGGTCCAGGTGCGTCGTGTCACCCATCTCGAACACGAACCTGCTGAGCGCCAGCCGGTCCGACGAGGTCGACACGGTCGCCGACAGGATGTTCACGTGGTGGTCCGTGAGCACCCGGGTGACGTCGCTGAGCAGACCCGAGCGGTCGAGCGCCTCGATCTGGATCTGCACGAGGAACACGGACTTCGAGGACGGCGCCCACTCCACCTCGATCATCCGGTCGGGCTCGTTCATCAGCGACTTCACGTTGGTGCACGACGCCTGGTGCACGGAGACGCCCTGACCGCGCGTGATGAACCCCACGATCTGGTCGCCGGGCACGGGCGTGCAGCACTTCGCGAGCTTCACGAGGATGTCCGGCGCGCCCCGGACGAGCACGCCCGAGTCGCTGTTGCGGAGTTGGCGGCTCGTGACCTGGCGCGGGAAGGCGAGCTCCGGCTCGTCGGTCTCCGTCTCGGTCTGGACACTGCCGAGGACCTTCTCGATCACCGACTGCGTGGACACGTGCCCCTCGCCGATGGCCGCGTACAGCGCGGACACGTCGTCGTACCGCATCGAGGACGCGACCTCGGCGATCGTGTCCTGGCTCATGATGCGCTGGAGCGGCAGGTTCTGCTTCCGCATCGCACGGGCGATGGCGTCACGCCCCTGCTCGATCGCCTCTTCGCGACGCTCCTTGGTGAACCACTGCTTGATCTTGTTGCGGGCTCGGGGGCTCCGCACGAACGTCAGCCAGTCCTGGCTGGGGCCGGAGTCGGGGTTCTTCGAGGTGAAGATCTCGACGACGTCCCCGCTGGACAGCGAGCTCTCGAGCGGCACGAGGCGACCGTTGACCTTCGCACCCATGGTGCGGTGCCCGATCTCGGTGTGCACGGCGTATGCGAAGTCGACCGGTGTGGCGCCGGCGGGCAGCCCGATGACCTTGCCCTGCGGCGTGAAGACGTAGGTCTCCTTCGCGCCGATCTCGTACCGGAGCGAGTCGAGGAACTCGCCGGGGTCGCTCGTCTCCGCCTGCCAGTCGGTGATGTGGGCGAGCCACGCCATGTCCTGGTCGTCGGCGCTCGAGGTGTCGACGTCGCGACCCTGCGCACGCTGCTTGTACTTCCAGTGCGCGGCGACACCGAACTCGGCGCGCTGGTGCATCTCGTGCGTGCGGATCTGGATCTCCACCGCACGCCCCTGCGGGCCGAGCACCGTCGTGTGCAGCGACTGGTAGAGGTTGAACTTCGGGGTCGCGATGTAGTCCTTGAAGCGCCCGGGCAGCGGCGTCCACCGCGCGTGCACCGATCCGAGCATCGCGTAGCAGTCCCGCACCGTGGGCACGAGCACGCGGATGCCGACGAGGTCGTAGATCTCGTCGAACTCACGCCCGCGCACGATCATCTTCTGGTAGATCGAGTAGTACTGCTTCGGGCGCCCCATGACCTCGCCGCGGACCTTCGCCGCCTTCAGGTCCTTCTTGAGCGTGCCGATGACGTTCTGGACGAACTGCTCGCGCTTCGGCTGACGCTCCTTCACCAGGCTGTCGATCTCGACGTAGAGCTTGGGGTGCAGCACGGCGAACGACAGGTCCTCGAGCTCCAGCTTGATCATCTGGATACCGAGGCGGTGCGCCAGGGGCGCGTAGATCTCGAGCGTCTCCTTCGCCTTGCGTGTGGCCGACGCCGACTCGACGAAGCCCCACGTCCGAGCGTTGTGCAAGCGGTCGGCGAGCTTGATCACGAGCACGCGGATGTCCTTCGACATCGCGATGACCATCTTGCGGACGGTCTCGGCTTGCGCGCTGTCGCCGTACTTGACCTTGTCGAGCTTGGTGACGCCGTCGACGAGCATGGCGATCTCGTCACCGAAGTCGGCCCGGAGCTCGTCGAGCTGGTAGTCGGTGTCCTCGACGGTGTCGTGCAGGAGTGCGGCGGCGATGGTGATCGGGCCGATCCCGAGGTCGGCGAGGATCTGCGCCACGGCGACGGGGTGCGTGATGTACGGCTCCCCCGACTTGCGCTTCTGCCCGTCGTGGGCGCGCTCCGCGACCGAGTACGCGCGCTCGATGAGCGTCACGTCGGCCTTCGGGTGGTGCGAACGGACCGTGCGGATGAGGGTGTCCACGGCGCCCGCGGGCTGCGCGCGGGAGAACAGCCGCGGCAGGAGTGAGCGGAGGGACCCGAGGTTGCCGGTCGTGTTGGGCCCGAGCGGACTGGTGGGTCGCGGGCCGGAGGCGGGCCGGGACGCAGCGGCGTCCTGCGGCGTGGACTCGCGGGTGTCCGTCATGGTTGGGCCTTCCGGGACTGCTCCGGGGCGAACTGACTCCGCGCCCGATCCGACAAGACTACGCGCGTCCGGTCAGTGCTCGTGACGCGGTTCGCTCTGGGCGCTGCCGTCCTCGGCACGGACGACCGCGGCGCCGGCCTGCTCCCACGCGACCATCCCGCCGGTGAGGTTCACGGCCGGGACGCCGGACTGCTCGAGCGCTGCGACGACCCGCGCCGACCGTGCACCCGAGTGGCAGACGACGATCGCGGGCTGGTCGCCGCCGTCGATCTCGGTCCAGCGGGACACGAGCTCGGACATCGGCACGAGGGTCGCCTGCGGCGCGTGCACCTCGTCCCACTCCCCCTGCTCACGGACGTCGTAGAGCCGGGCGCCGTCGCCGAGCCGCCGCAGGGCCTCGGCGACGTCGATCTCCTGGATCTCGATCGGCATCAGGCCTCCGCCGCCGCGTCGACCTCGCGCTGACGCTTCTCGGCCGCCTGTGCCTTCTTCGCGTCGGCCTGCTTGATCTTCGGCTCGTTCTCGCGCAGGTGGGCGTACATCGGGGACGCGATGAAGATCGTCGAGTAGGTCCCGACGATGATGCCGATGAAGAGCGCGAGCGAGATGTCCCGCAGGGTCCCCGCCCCGAGCACGTACGACCCGATGAAGAGGATCGCCGCGACCGGCAGCAGCGCGACCACCGAGGTGTTGATGGAACGGACAAGCGTCTGGTTCACCGCGAGGTTGACCGACTGCGTGAAGGTCCGGTGCGACTCCTGCGCCGTGTTCTCGCGCACCTTGTCGAAGACCACGACCGTGTCGTACAGGGAGTAGCCGAGGATCGTCAGGAAGCCGATGACCGCGGCCGGGGTGACCTCGAGCCCGACGATGCCGTAGACACCCGCCGTGATCAGGAGGTCGTGCAGGAGCGCCGCCATCGCGGACACCGACATCTTCCAGGTGCGGAAGTAGAGCGCCATGACCACTGCGGCGAGTGCGAGGAAGATCACCAGACCGCGGATCGCCTGGGCGAGGACGTCCGCACCCCACGTGGCACCGATGTAGGTCGCGGCGACCTGGTCCTCGCGCACGTCGTACGCCTCGGCGAGGGCGTCCTGGACCTCGGTCGTCTCACGGTCGGTGAGCTGTTCGGTCTGGACGCGGATGCCGTCCTGGCCGACCTGCGAGACGCGCGGGATCCCGTCGGGGACGATGCGCTCGACCGTGTCGGTCGCGATGCTCTGGTCGAGGTCCTGCACGTTCGAGATCGTGAACTCGGACCCACCGGTGAACTCGATGCCGAGCTGGTAGCCGCCGCGGAGCCACGGCACCACCAGGGAGACCACGATCGCGATCACCGCGATGAGGTACCACGTCTTGCGGCGACCGACGATGTCGTACGAGCGCTTGCCCGTGTACAGGTCGCTGCCGAACTGGCTGAAGCTGGCCATCAGTCGTCCTTCCCGTCCGGCGTGGTGCCGTTCTCGCCGGAGGCCTGCTGGGCCTTCCGCTCCGCGATCGTCTGGCGGCGCTGGGCCTCGCCCGCGCTGCGCTGCTGGCGCTTGCCGTCGACGACGGGCGCCCGGAACTGTGCGCGGCCCCGGTACACGGCGCCGAGAGCGGCCGGGTCGAGCCCGCTGAACCGGTGCCCCTCGCCGAAGAACCGGCTGCGGGCGATGAGCTGCATCATCGGGTGCGTGAACAGCACGACCACGACGACGTCGATGAGCGTCGTGAGCAGCAGCGTGAACGCGAAGCCCTTGACGTCGCTGACCGCGAGCACGTAGAGCACGATCGCGGCGAGGAAGTTGATCGAGTCGGAGGCGAGGATCGTGCGGAGCGCACGCTTCCAGCCGGACTCGACCGCGCTCTCGAGGCCACGGCCGTCACGGAGTTCGTCGCGGATGCGTTCGAAGTAGACGATGAACGAGTCCGCCGTGATGCCGATGGCGACGATGAGCCCCGCGACGCCGGCGAGCGAGAGCCGGTAGTCGACCCGCCACGACATGATCGCGATCACCAGGTACGTGAGTGCGGCTGCGACACCGAGCGAGAGCACGGTGACGAACGCGAGCGCCCGGTACTGGATGAGCGAGTAGATGATCACCAGGATGAGGCCGATCAGACCGGCGACGAGACCGCCGACGAGCTGGGCGGTGCCGAGCGTCGCGGAGATGTTCTCGTTCGACTGGACCTGGAAGTTGATCGGCAGCGCGCCGTACTTCAGCTGGTCCGCCAGGGTCTTCGCGGAGTCCGCGGTGAAGGACCCGGTGATCTGGGCCTTGCCGTTCGTGATCGCGGAGTTCGTCGTCGGCGCGGTGATGACCGAGCCGTCCAGCACGATCGCGAACTGGTTCTGCGGCTGCTGCAGCGACACCAGTCGGTTCGTGACGGTCCGGAAGTCCTTGGTGCCCGTGCCGTCGAAGGTCAGGTTGACCGCCCACTGGCCGGTGGACGTGCCCTGCGAGTCCGTGGCGAGGCCCGACGTCGCGTTGCTGATGTTCGCGCCGGAGACCTCGACGGGGCCGAGGATGTACTTCGCGGTGCCGTCCTGGTCACACGTGACGAGCGGTTCGTCGTCCGGCGCGGTCGTGACGTCGTCCGGCGCGGCGCAGTTGTAGTTCGTGTAGAGGTCCTGCAGCTTGGGGGTCACCCAGTTGAGGTCGCTCGCGTTGGTCGGCTTCGCGCTCGGGGTCGCCTGCAGGGACGCGGGGGGCGAGTACGGCGTCGGCGATGCCGTCGAGTCCGCGCCGTCGCCGACGGACGTGTTCGTCGCCGCCTCGGTGTAGAGCACCGGGCGGAACGTGAGCTTCGCGGCCGCTTCGATGCGGTCGATCGTCTGCTTGTCGGGCTTGCCCGGGATCGACACGACGATGTTGTTGGTCCCCTGGGTGTTGATCTGGGACTCGGACACACCGGTCGCGTTGATGCGCTGGCGGATGATGTTCACGGCCTGGTTCAGCTGCTCGCGCGTCACCGAGCCGCCCTCGGTGTTCTGCGCCGCCAGGGTCAGCTGCGTGCCGCCCTGCAGGTCCAGCGCGAGTTCGGGGACCCAGCTGGCCCCCTCGTACCACTCGCCGCTGTCGTCCTTGGCGTTGCCCGCGAGCACCGACGCGGCGGTGTTGAGCCCCGCGAGGACCGCCATCAGGACCACCAACCAGGTGAGCGAGCGAAGCGCCTTCTTGACGGGTGTCGATCGTGCCACCGGTCGTCTCGTCTTTCTGTCAGGACCGACGACGCGAGCCGACGGCAGGGAAGATGCTGCCGGGCCTCACGACCCGGCAGCCCAGAATATCAGTTGTCGTTCTTGCGACCGGGCTCGTCCGTGCGCTCCCCGAAGGCCGGGGCCGACGGGTCACCGGCGACGGGCTCGCCGTTCAGCTCGGTGACGCGCTTCGGCTCGTCCTCGGTGGCGGTGGTGGTCTCGACGTCGGACGCGTTGTCGTCGACGACACGCGACAGTGTCTGACGGTGCACCGTCACGACCGTGCCGGGAGCGATCTCGACCTCGGCGGTGACCTTCTCGTCGTTGACGGACAGGAGCGTGCCGTACAGGCCGAAGGAGAGCATGACCTTGGCGCCGGGGACCATCTTGTCCGCGAGCTCGGCCTGCTGCTTCTTGCGCTTGCGGCTGTTGTAGAACATGAAGGCCGCGAACGCCACGACGATGACGATGAGGATGACTTCTTGACCCATGATGCGTTGCCTTCTCTGGTTGCTCGGTTTCGGGCCGTAGCAGTCTAGGGCACCCGTCGGTCGGGAACGTGTGACCCGTCCGCGTGGGTTCCGTCAGTCCTGGCCGTCGGTGTCGGAGAACAGTCCGACCTGGGAGCCCGCACCCTGACCGGGCGTCAGCCCGAAGTGGTGCCAGGCCTGTGGTGTCGCGATGCGTCCGCGTGGCGTCCGGGTCACGAGGCCCACGCGCACGAGGAACGGCTCGACGACCGATTCGATGGTCTCGGACTCCTCGCCGACCGCGACGGCGAGCGTGTTGAGGCCCACCGGTCCCCCGTCGAACCGGGTGAGCATGGTCTCCACCACCGCACGGTCGAGGCGGTCGAGCCCGAGCTCGTCGACGTCGTAGAGGTCGAGCGCGCCCTGCACGGCGGCCATGCCGTCGGACGTCCGGTGCACGAGCGCGTAGTCCCGCACACGACGCAGGAGCCGGTTCGCGATGCGGGGGGTCCCGCGGGACCGGCCGGCGATCTCGCGCAGCGCCGAGCGGTCGATGTCGAGCTCGAGCAGGTGTGCTGCGCGGATGAGGACCTGCTCGAGCTCGTCCTTCTCGTAGAACTCGAGGTGCGCCGTGAACCCGAAGCGGTCCCGCAGCGGGTTCGGCAGCAGGCCGGCGCGGGTGGTCGCGCCGACGAGCGTGAACGGAGCCAGGTCGAGCGGGATGCTCGTGGCACCCGCGCCCTTGCCGACCATGACGTCGATGCGGAAGTCCTCCATCGCGAGGTAGAGCATCTCTTCCGCCGACCGGGCCATGCGGTGGATCTCGTCGATGAACAGGACCTCGCCCGGCACGAGCGACGAGAGCACCGCGGCGAGGTCGCCGGCGTGCTGGATCGCCGGGCCGCTCGACATCCGCAAGGGTCGTCCCGACTCGTGCGCGACGATCATCGCGAGCGTCGTCTTGCCCAGGCCGGGTGGGCCGGCCATCAGGATGTGGTCGGGCGTGCGCTCCTGCATCGCCGCGGCCTTGAGCAGCAGGTCGAGCTGGCCGCGGACCTTGCGCTGGCCCACGAACTCGTCGAGCGACTTCGGGCGCAGTGCTCCCTCGAACGCGAGTTCCTCTTGCGACTCGACGCCGGCCGCGGTCAGCCCGCTCACCGGCCGGCCCCGGCGGGACGGAGGGCACCGAGTGCGGCGCGCAGGAGCGACTGGGTGCCGAACGAGGCGGCCGCGGGGTCCTCGGCCACGACGGCGTCCACGGCGGAGCGTGCCGCGTCCTCACGCCAACCGAGGCCGACGAGCGCCGTGACGACGTCCTCGGACGCGGGGTGCGGGGCCGCCGTCGCTCCCCCGGCGGTCGGCGCGGACTGCTCGAACGCGGTGAGCTTGCCCGCGAGCGCGACGATGATGAGCTTCGCGGTCTTCGGGCCGATGCCGGACACCTTGCGGAAGGCGCCGTCGTCCTCGTTCGCGACGGCGTTCGCGACCTGCGCGGGGTCCATGTGTGCGAGCACGCCCATCGCGGACTTCGGACCGACACCGGAGACGCCGCGCAGCAGGTCGAACACCCGGAGCGCGTCGACGGATTCGAAGCCGAAGAGCAGGTGCTCGTCCTCGCGGACGATGAAGGCGGTCCGGAGGAAGACCTCGGTGCCGTGGCGCATCGTCAGGGCGTGGGCGGGCGTGACGGTGACGGCGTACCCGACACCGCCGCCGACCTCGACCACGACGGTCGAACCGGAGACGTCGATGCAGGTGCCCCGGAGACTCGCGATCATGCTCCGAGCCTACGGGTGACCGCCGACGGAGCCGCGGCACCACGCGCGACGCCCCGCGTCGCGGCCGCTGCGGCCCGGGCGAGCGGGGTGTCGGCACCGCCGCCCTGCTGGGCGTCCCGCCACGCGCGCTGGGCCGGGGTGAGCGTCGACGGGCCGGGGCCGACCTGGTCGGGCGAGCCGAGCCTCCAGGCGTGGCACACCGCGAGCGCGAGCGCGTCCGCGGCGTCGGCCGGTTTCGGGGCCTCGTCCAGCCCGAGCACGCGCGCGACCATCACCTGTACCTGGCGCTTGTCCGCGTTGCCGTACCCCGTGATGGCGGCCTTGACCTCGGACGGGGTGTGCAGGCCGACGGGCAGGCTCCGCGCCGCAGCGGCGTGGAGCGCCAGGCCGGCGGCCTGCGCGGTGCCCATCACGGTCCGGACGTTCGCCTGCGCGAACACGCGCTCCACGGCGACCGCCTGTGGACGGTGCTCGTCGATCTCGGCGGCGATGCCGTCCGCGATGCGGAGCAGGCGCTGCTCGAGCGCCATGTCCGCGGGGGTGCGCACGACCGTCACGTGGACGAGCCGTGCGCGCCGGTTCGGTGCGACCTCGACGACGCCGACGCCGCACCGGGTGAGCCCGGGGTCGACCCCGAGCACGCGGAGCACGGGCTAGTCCTCGTCCTCGTCGAGCTCGGCCTGCACGTCGGCGGGGATCTCGAAGTTCGCGAAGACGTTCTGGACGTCGTCGGAGTCCTCGAGCGCGTCGATGAGCTTGAACACCTTGCGCGCGGTCTCGGCGTCGACCGGCACCTTCACGCCCGGGACGAACTCGGCGTCGGCGGAGTCGTAGTCGATGCCGGCGTCCTGCAGCGCCGTCCGGGCCGCGACGAGGTCGGTCGCCTCGGTGATGACCTCGAAGCCGCCGCCCTGGTCGATGACGTCCTCGACCCCGGCGTCGAGCACCGCGGTCATGACGGTGTCCTCGTCGAGACCGTCCGTCTTCGTGACCGAGATGACGCCCTTGCGCGAGAAGTTGTAGGCGACGCTGCCCGGGTCGGCCATCGTGCCGCCGTTGCGGGACATCGCCGTCCGGACCTCGGCCGCAGCGCGGTTCTTGTTGTCGGTCAGACACTCGATGAGCAGTGCGACGCCGTTCGGGCCGTAGCCCTCGTACATGATCGTCGTGTACTCGATCGACTCACCGGTCAGGCCGGCACCACGCTTGATCGCGCGGTCGATGTTGTCGTTGGGGACCGAGGTCTTCTTCGCCTTCTGCACGGCGTCGACGAGGGTCGGGTTGCCGGACAGGTCGGCACCGCCCATCTTCGCGGCGACCTCGATGTTCTTGATGAGCTTCGCGAACGACTTGGCACGGCGAGCGTCGATGACGGCCTTCTTGTGCTTGGTCGTTGCCCACTTGGAATGCCCGGACACGGTGCTCCTTGCGTCTTGCGGAAAATCCCGCCCAGTTTAGCGGCCGGGAGGCCCGGTGCGCGTCCGCCGCGCTGGTCACGTGTGCGCGTGCCTACGATGGGACGCAGCGTTCGATCGAACCAGGGGGAAGCATGACCGATCCGCTGTCCGCACTCGCCGCCGCGGTGGCCGCCCTGCCGGACGACCGGACCCTGCGGGTGCGGTACGCCGAGCTCCTCGTGGACGCCGGTCGGTACGGCGAAGCCATCGAGCACGCGACCGTGGTCCTGCAGGCGGTGCCCGGGGACGAGCAGGCCGGGGCCGTCGTGCGACGCGCCGCGATGGCCGCCGCCGACGCCGCGGCCGGCCCGGACGGCACGGCACCCACGGCCGGGGCGGCACCCGAGACGGGGTCGGCTCCAACGACGGGGTCGACCCCGACGACGGAGCGGGCCGAGCACGCGGACGTCGCGGACGCGGCGGACGCCACGTCGGAAGCGAGCGACGGCGTCGACTGGTCCGCGCTCGAGGCCGCGATCGCGGACCCCACCGAACCGCCCTTCGTCGAGCGTGTCCGGGACGACTCCCCCGACGCCGTCGCCGTCCCGGTCGCGGACGACGGCGACCCGATCGTCGAGCTCCGCCGTGAGACCGTCCGGCTCACGGACGTCGGCGGGCTCGAGCCGGTCAAGCGCCGGATCGAGGAGTCGTTCCTGCAGCCGATGGCGCACCCCGACATCGCGGCCGCCTTCGGCAAGAAGCTCCGCGGCGGCCTGATGCTCTACGGCCCGCCCGGGTGCGGCAAGACGTTCATCGCGCGGGCGATCGCCGGCGAACTCGGTGCCCACTTCCTCTCCGTGACACTGAGCGACGTGCTCGACAAGTACATCGGCGAGAGCGAGAAGAACATCCACCGGGTGTTCCGTCGCGCCCGGCTGCACGCACCGGCCGTCCTGTTCTTCGACGAGATGGACGCCATCGGCGCCAAGCGGAGCGGCAACACGTTCTCGTCGTTCCGCAACGTCGTGAACCAGATCCTCGTCGAGCTCGACGGTGTGGACTCGCAGAACGACGGCGTCTACGTGCTCGCCGCGACCAACCACCCGTGGGACGTCGACTCGGCGCTCAAGCGCCCCGGACGGTTCGACCGGATGGTGCTGGTGCGTCCGCCGGACGACGACGCCCGCGAGGCGATCCTCCGCGTCCACCTCCGCGCGCGGCCGATCGAGGGCATCGACCTGGGCGACCTCGTGCGCCGGACGCGCGGGTTCTCGGGGGCCGACCTCGAGCACCTCGTGACGACGGCGGCCGAGAAGGCGATGACCGAGTCCATCCGCACGGGCGCGGTCCGTCCGGTCCGGATGGACGACATGCGGGCCGCGCTCAAGGAGGTCAAGCCGTCGATCGGCCCGTGGGTGCAGGCCGCGCGGAACGTCGCCGAGTACGCGAACAACGGCGGCGAGTACGACGACATGGTCGAGTGGCTCCGCGAGGAGAAGGCGCTCTAGTGCCGGACGCCGTCGACGTGGTCGTGCAGCGTGCCTCGGCGCTGCTGGACTTCAAGCGACCGGACGACGCCCGGACGCTGCTGACCGCCGCGGTCGCCAGCGATCCGGACGAGGCTCGGCTCTGGTCGATCCTGGCGCGTGTGGAGGAGGCCCGGCGCGACGACGAAGCGTGTCGTACGGCCGCAGAACGTGCCCTCGCGCTCGACCCCGACGACGGCTCGGCGATGGCCACCCGTGTCAGCGTGCTGCTGCGCACCGGACGGATCCGGGACGCGCAGTCCGCGGCGGACCACCTGCTGGAACAGCGGCCGCACTGGTCCTACGCTCACCTCATGTGGGCGTTCACGCACACGCGCTTCGCCAGGGGACGCCGGAGCGCGGCCGACGACCACCTGTGGCCGATCTCGGACGTGCCGCGGGTCGTCGAGGCACTGGACCGGACGCTCGAGCTCGAACCGCACGACGCCGAACTGCACTCGGACGCCGCGCGCTGCTTCCACGCACTGTCGGCCGTCCAGCCGTCGCTGCGGCCGCGGGCGGACGCCACGATGGCGCGGGCCCTCGGGCTCGGCCCGAACCACGAACGGGTCCTCCTGGCGGCCGGTACCCTCGCGGCGCCGCGCGACCGCGTCCGGTACGCCGCCCGCGTGCTCGAGCAGGACCCGACCTCGTGGGAGGCGCTCCGCCGGGTCGACGAGGGCGTGTGGTCGCACCTGCGCGTCCCGGTGGCGGTCGTCACGGCGTTCCTCGCGTGCACCGTGATCGGCACGAACGACGCGGCTGGCGCCGGTTCGCTCTCCCCCGTCGCAGCGGTCGTCGGATGGGTCGTGACCGCGCTCACGGCCTTCTGGATGCTGGCCGTCGAACCCGCGTCCGCCGTGTCGATGCCGTGGCGTCCCGTCCGACGGCTCCTCCGGCGGTACCCGCACGTGGCGGTCGCGCTCGTGTCGACGTACGTCCTCTGGTTCGCCGGCAGCGTGGCCGCCGTGCTTGTCCTCGGCGGCGGCGTCGAGGTGTCCTCGCCCGCGTACGGCACCGTGGCCGCGGTGCTCGCCGTCGGTGTCGTCCTGCAGGGCGCTGCGTGGTGCACCGTCGACCTGACGAACGCCGTGGCCGACGTGCGCTCGGGCCGGTGGTCGGACCCCGTCGCCACCCGGTCGCGGCTCCGCTGGGGCAACCGCTGGCAGAGTCGCGGGTACGTCCTGGCGCTGGCGGCGCTGTTCGCGTGGGGCCTGACCGCGTTCGTCGCACCGAACCCGGGGCGGGACGCAGCGATGACGGTCCCGACGGTGCTCGCCGCGACGGTGTTCGTCGCGGGCGCCGGCAGCGAGCTGGTGCAGCGGGTCCTGCGCCGCAGCCCGGTGCGGCTCGCCTTCTACACCGCGCTGGCCGTCGGCTTCGCGGTGCTCGCCGTCCGGGCCGCCGTGCTCCAGGTGATCGTCACCACCGGGTCGGGCTGACGCGCACCGGACCAGGCATCGACCCGGCGCCCGGGCGACCCGGCGCGCTGCGGCAGCGGCCTACGCGCTGCGGACCAGGTCGAGGAACCGCCGGTGGAACCGGTCTTCTCCGGCGACCTCGGGGTGGAACGCACTCGCGATGACGTTGTCCTGCTGCACCGCCACGACCTGACCGTCGGGCAGGGCGCCGAGCACGTCGACCCCGGAACCGTGTTCCTCGACCACGGGCGCGCGGATGAACACCGCGTGGACGGGAGCGTCCCCGAGCGCGGGCATCGGGATGTCGATCTCGAACGAGTCGTTCTGACTGCCGAACGCGTTCCGACGCACGGTGGTGTCGAGTACCCCGAGGGTGCGCTGCCCCTCGATGCCCGCGGCGATCCGCGACGACAGCATGATCATCCCCGCACAGGTGCCGTAGGTCGGCAGCCCCCCGCGGATCGCCTCGGACAGCGGCTCGGCGACCCCGAAGGCCCGCGACAGCTTGTCCATGACGCTCGATTCGCCACCGGGGACGACCACGCCGTCGAGCGACGCGATCTCCTCGGGGCGTCGGAGCGGCACGACGTCCGCGCCGAGCTCCGTCAGCGAGGCGATGTGTTCACGGAAGTCGCCCTGCAGGGCGAGGACCCCGATGCGGGGCCGGGCGCTCACCACCCGCGCTCGGCGAGGCGGTGCGGCGCGGGCACGTCGGCGACGTTGATGCCGACCATGGCCTCACCCAGACCGCGGGACACCTCGGCGATGACCTTCGGGTCGTCGTGGAAGGTCGTCGCCTTGACGATGGCCGCGGCGCGCTTGGCCGGGTCGCCCGACTTGAAGATGCCGGAGCCGACGAACACGCCGTCCGCGCCGAGCTGCATCATCATCGCGGCGTCGGCCGGGGTGGCGACACCGCCGGCGGTGAAGAGGACGACGGGGAGCTTGCCGGTCTGTGCGACCTCCTTCACCACGTCGAACGGCGCCTGCAGTTCCTTCGCGGCGACGTAGAGCTCGTCCTCCTTGAGGTGGCGCAGCGCGGCGATCTCCTTCGAGATGGTGCGGATGTGCTTGGTTGCCTCGGACACGTCACCGGTGCCGGCCTCGCCCTTGGAGCGGATCATGGCCGCGCCCTCGGTGATGCGACGCAGGGCCTCGCCCAGGTTCGTCGCACCGCAGACGAAGGGCGTGGTGAAGTTCCACTTGTCGATGTGGTTGACGTAGTCGGCCGGCGACAGGACCTCGGACTCGTCGATGTAGTCGACGCCGAGCTCCTGCAGCACCTGGGCCTCGACGAAGTGACCGATACGGGCCTTCGCCATGACGGGGATCGACACCGCGGCGATGATCTCCTCGATCATCGAGGGGTCGGACATGCGGGCGACGCCGCCCTGCGCACGGATGTCGGCGGGGACACGCTCGAGGGCCATGACGGCGGTCGCGCCGGCTTCTTCAGCGATGCGGGCCTGCTCGGCGTCGACGACGTCCATGATGACGCCGCCCTTGAGCATCTCCGCGAGGCCGCGCTTGACGCGGTCGGAGCCGGTGATCGAGGTGCCGGGGGTGCTCGTGGTGCTGCTGCTGTCGCTCATGATGCGCACCAGTCTAGTGCGCCGCGGGCCACCCGTCGGCGACGAGTCGCCGGGTCTCGCCGAGCATCTGCGACATGGACTTCGTGCGCGCGATGATCGGGAAGAAGTTCGCGTCCGACCGCCACCGCGGCACGATGTGCTGGTGCAGGTGTGCGGCCACGCCGGCACCGGCGACCTCGCCCTGGTTCATGCCGATGTTGAAGCCGTCGCAGTGCGACACGGCGCGGAGCACGCGCATCGCGGTCTGGGTCAGCTCGGCGATCTCGCGGGTCTCCTCCGGCGTTGCCTCGTCGTAGAGCGGCACGTGCCGGTACGGGCAGACGAGCAGGTGCCCGTTGTTGTACGGGAACAGGTTGAGCAGCACGTAGGCGTGCTCGCCACGGGCGACGATGAGGGCGTCCTCGTCGGACTTGTGCGGCGCCTCGCAGAACGGGCAGTCGTCCTCGTGCCCGCGGCCCTTGCCTTCCCGGCCGGCGTCGATGTACGCCATGCGGTGCGGGTTCCAGAGCCGCTGGAAGGCGTCGGGCACCGCGGCACCCGTCGCCGCGTCACGGATCACCAGCGGGTCGTCCCCGGAGCCGACCACGTCGTCGACGTGACCGGTCCCGGGGACGTCCGGTGTGCCTCCCGGCTGCTCGGCGACCATCAGACCTGCGCGCGGTCGCGGATGGCGGTGAGGATGCGCTCCACTGCCTCGTCGACCGGCACCGCGTTGTCCTGGCGACCGTCGCGGAAGCGGAACGACACGGCCCCGGCGTCGCGGTCGTCGCCACCGGCGATGAGCTGGAACGGCACCTTCGCCTTGGTGTGCGTGCGGATCTTCTTCTGCATGCGGTCGTCGGAGTGGTCGACCTCGGCGCGCACCCCGTGCGAGCGGAGCTTCGCGATCACCTGGTCGAGGTAGTCGCCGTACTCGGCCGCGACCGGGATGCCGACGACCTGGACCGGGGACAGCCACGCCGGGAACGCGCCCGCGTAGTGCTCGGTCAGGACGCCGAAGAACCGCTCGATCGAGCCGAACAGGGCGCGGTGGATCATCACCGGGCGCTGCCGCGAACCGTCGGACGCCGTGTACTCGAGCTCGAAGCGCTCCGGCAGGTTGAAGTCGAGCTGCACGGTCGACATCTGCCAGGTCCGGCCGATCGCGTCGCGGGCCTGCACGGAGATCTTGGGACCGTAGAACGCTGCTCCGGCGGGGTCCGGGACGAGCTGGAGGCCCGACTCCTCGGCGACCTCGCGCAGGGTGTTCGTCGCGACCTCCCAGACATCGTCGTCGCCGACGTACTTCTCCGGGTCCTTCGTGGAGAGCTCGAGGTAGAAGTCGTCGAGGCCGTAGTCGCGGAGCAGCGAGAGCACGAACTGGAGCGTCGTGGTGAGCTCTTCCTTCATCTTCTCCTGCGTGGTGAAGATGTGGGCGTCGTCCTGGGTCATGCCGCGGACGCGGGTCAGGCCGTGGATGACGCCGGACTTCTCGTTGCGGTACACAGTGCCGAACTCGAACATCCGCAGCGGCAGGTCGCGGTAGGACCGGGCCTGCGAGCGGTACGCCAGGATGTGCATCGGGCAGTTCATCGGCTTGAGGTAGTAGTCCGCGCCCTGGCGGGTGACGTTGCCGTCCTCGTCGCGGGCCTCGTCCATGTGCATGGCCGGGAACATGCCGTCCTTGTACCAGCCGAGGTGTCCGGACTGTTCGAACAGGTCGCCCTTGGTGATGTGCGGCGTGTAGACGAAGGAGTAGCCCTCTTCCTCGTGCCGACGGCGCGAGTAGTCCTCCATCTCGCGGCGGATGATGCCGCCCTTCGGGTGGAAGATCGCCAGGCCGGAGCCGATCTCGTCGGGGAACGAGAACAGGTCGAGCTCGGCACCGAGCTTCCGGTGGTCGCGCTTGGCCGCCTCTTCCAGCCGGACGAGGTACGCCTTGAGCTGGTCCTTGTTCGGCCACGCGGTGCCGTAGACACGCTGCAGCTGCGGGTTCTTCTCGGAGCCGCGCCAGTAGGCGGCCGCGACGCGCATGAGCTTCGACGCGTTGCCGATCCAGCGGGTGTGCGGGACGTGCGGTCCGCGGCAGAGGTCCTGCCAGACGACCTCGCCCGACTTCGGGTCGACGTTCTCGTACACCGTCAGCTCGCCGGCGCCGACCTCGACGCTCTCGCCGGAGTCGCCCTCGTCCGCCGCGCCCTTGAGCCCGATGAGCTCCTGCTTGTACGGCTCCCCGGCCATGCGCTCGCGGGCTTCCTCATCGGTCACGACGACGCGACGGAAGCGCTGGGCCTGGCGGATGATCCGGTCCATGCCCTTCTCGATCGCCTTGAGGTCCTCCGGCGTGAACGGCTCGGCGACGTCGAAGTCGTAGTAGAAGCCGTCGGTGACGGGCGGGCCGATGCCGAGCTTGGCGTCCGGGTTGATCTGCTGGACGGCCTGGGCGAGCACGTGCGCGGCCGAGTGGCGCAGGATGTCGAGGCCGTCCTGCTCGTCGAGCGTCACCGGCTCGACGACGTCACCGGCCTGGACCTCGGCGTCCAGGTCCTTCAGGGCCCCCGCGACGCGGATCGCGACGACACCGCGCACACCGTCGAAGAGCTCCGTGCCCGTCGTGGTCGTCGTCGCGGTGCGGGGCTCGGGTGCCTGGGGCACGTCTCGGGGCTCGGATGCGGCGACTGACTCGGTCACGATGGTGGTGCTCCTCGTTGGTTGGGGTGGGACAAGACTAGTGCGCGCGGTGCCGCCACCGGACGTCGGCGCGGCCGGGAGGCGCGGCTCGTGCCCGTCAGGCGGGCACGGCCCCCAGCGTGGTCACCGGCAGGCGCGGTTCCAGGCGCTCCCGCCCGGCCAGGCCGTCGAGCTCGAGCAACGCCGCGAACCCGATGGCCTCGTAGCCGGCGCGCTCCAGGAGCGTCACCGTCGCCGCCGCGGTGCCACCGGTGGCGAGGACGTCGTCGACCACCAGGACCCGGGTCCCGGCGGGCAGCTGACCGGGGCGGAGCTCCAGCTCCGCCTCGCCGTACTCGAGCGCGTACTGCTCGCTGAGGACCTCGCCCGGCAGCTTGCCGGCCTTGCGCACGGTGAGCACGCCGACCTGGTGCTGCGCGGCGATGCCGCCCGCGAGGGCGAACCCGCGCGCCTCGATGCCGGCGACGGCCTGGAACCCGGCCCCGATCGCGAACGGTGCTGCGAGGGCCTCGCACACCCGCCCGAAGGCCACCGGGTCGGAGAACACCGGCGTCACGTCGCGGAAGAGCACCCCCGGCTTCGGGAAGTCCGGGACGAGGGCGGTCAGACGGTCGACGAGGGCGCTTGCGGTTTCGGTCACCGCACAACGGTACGCGACGGCCTGCCCGGGACACGACGGACGGGGCCGGTCAACCCCTCGTTCTGGTGATCGACCGTTCCGGGGAGCACGAGGTCCGATGGTCTGCGGCCGGGGAACGGGGCGTGCAGGGCGCTCCGACGGCCGGAGGACAGGGAACCGATGCACTCCAGGATCAGGACACTGGTCGCCGCCGCGCTCACCACGACGGCGGCGATCGCGAGCCTCACCGTCGCCGGCGGGACGGCTCCGGCCACGGCCGCGACGACGCCGCTGACGGCCAGCACCATCCGAACCGCCCACACGACCGACGTCTTCGCGGGCGGGCTGTTCGTGCAACCGGACAGCCAGGCGGCACAGGCCGCCGCCCAGCTCGCCGCGCAGGGGCGGACGGCGGAAGCGGCGGCGGCGCGGACCATCGCGCAGCAGCCGACCGCGATCTGGCTCGGTGAGTGGTTCACGGGGGCGTTCCTGGACCGGGTCATCGCCCGGAACCTGGCCGCCGCCGAAGCCGCCGGGACCACGCCCGTGTTCGTCACGTACGCGGTCCCGAACCGCGACTGCGGCGGCTACTCGGCCGGCGGCCTGAGCGCGTCGGAGTACGCGGCCTGGAACCGACAGATCGCCGCGGACCTGCGTGGGCACCGCGCCGTCGTGCTCGTCGAACCGGACTCCCTCTCGCACCTGTCCACCTGCACGAGCGAGGCCGCGACCCGTCCGGCGCTCGTCGCGGAGGCCGTCAGCGCGTACACCGCCGCCGCCGTGCCCACCTACCTGGACGGCGGCAACGAGAACTGGAACACGGTGCAGCAGCAGGCGGCGGTCCTGCAGCAGGCCGGGATCGCGAACGCCCGCGGGTTCTTCACCAACGTGTCGAACTTCTACCGCGTCGACGGCGAACGGGCCTACGCGGAGCGGTTGAGCGCCCTCACGGGTGGAGCGCACTACGTCATCGACGTGTCCCGCAACGGACGCGGGTGGCTCGGCACCTGGTGCAACCCGACGGGTGCCGGTCTGGGGCAGGCACCGCACGCGTCCGCTGGCACCACGGGACTCGACGCACTGCTGTGGGTGAAGACCCCGGGACTGAGCGACGGCACGTGCAACGGCGGGCCGGCGGCGGGCATCTGGTACCCGTCGTACGCCGTGGCGCTCGTCACGAACGCGAAGCGCTAGCCCGGGCGGCCCGGCGCGCACACGCTGACGGCGACCCGCGAACGACGGACGGCCCGGCCCCTCGTCGGGGACCGGGCCGTCGGTCGTGGTCAACGCCACATGCGCAGGGCTGCGCCCTGCACGAGCCAGTCGGTCTCGCGCTGCTGACGCTCGCGCTCGAGCCGGAGCCGGGTCTGCGGATCGACGGTCGGCCGGACACGACGGGTGCGTCGGCTCCAGATGATGAGCGACATGCCGACCCGCAGGGCGATGCGGTCGGTGAGCGGGACGGGGCGACGTCCCTGGTCGGTATCGGGCGGGTGGACGGTGGTGTTCGTGGACACGGTGGTTCCTCTTCGTGGGCATGACTGTGCTGCCCGGGTCACGGGCAGCGTGAACACGCTCGGAATGCATGCGGGAGCATCGAGCGGAAAGCGCCGACGAATGTCCGGAGAATGTCCGGGAAGCTCGTCGGGAGAATGACGTCACCGGGATTTCGAGCGCCGCACCGGCCGACCGTCGCCTGCACGATCTCCGACGGTCGCGTCGAGCGACGACGAGGGAGTTCGCTGCTGCACTGCGCCTGTGGGGCGGCTGTGCCCGCGAAGGCGGCTCCGCCGATGCAGGCGGATCAGTGCGGCGGTGTCGGTGGGTGTGGGACGCCCGGGGTCAGCGGACTCGGAGCAGGGAGCCGGTGAGTCCGATGAATCCGTGGTGACGCGTCGTGAACGGCTGCATGAATGCGTGCGGCGTCGTGGTGATCATGGTCTCGCCCCCTCTCGGTCTCGTGCTGACGGTGTTCCTGCACACTATCCACATTCCCGAGCGGTGCGCAACCGGAATCGCGGGAATTCCTTGGAATTGCACCCCGGAACAATGCAGGACGGCCCGACACCTTCCGGTGCCGGGCCGTCCTGTCGGGTGTGACTACGCGTCCACGCGCTCCTGCACGCCCGCCGTCAGGGCGCCGTCGACCACGTCGACGTGCACGGTGTCGCCACCCTGCACGACCTCCTCGACCACGAGGGTCGCGATGCGGTCGTCGACCTCGCGCTGGATGAGTCGACGGAGCGGCCTGGCGCCGTACTCGGGCTCGTAGCCGTGCTCCGCGAGCCAGTCCACCGCGGCGTCGGACACCGACAGCGTCATGTCCTGTGCGAGCAGACGCAGCGCCGTGTCCTGCAGCAGCAGGCCGACGATGTCGTGCAGCTGCTCGGACGAGAGCTTGCGGAAGAGCACGATCTCGTCGATGCGGTTGATGAACTCCGGCCGCATCGATTCGCGCAGCTTGCCCATGACCCGCGCTCGCAGGTCCGCCTCGTCGTAGCCGTCGCCGGTGCCGACCGCCGAGAACCCGAGCGCGCCGGAGCGCGACGCGAGGAACTCGGACCCGATGTTCGACGTCATGATGACGACCGTGTTCCGGAAGTCGACCGTCCGCCCCTGGCCGTCGGTCAGTCGGCCGTCGTCGAGCACCTGCAGCAGCAGGTTGAACACGTCCGGGTGTGCCTTCTCGACCTCGTCGAGCAGGATGACCGAGTACGGGTTGCGACGGACGCGCTCGGTGAGCTGACCGGCCTCGTCGTAGCCGACGTACCCCGGAGGGGCTCCGACCAGCCGCGAGACCGTGTGGCGCTCACCGAACTCGCTCATGTCGAAGCGGAGCATGGCGGACTCGTCGCCGAACAGACTCGACGCCAGGGCCTTCGCCAGCTCGGTCTTGCCGACACCGGTCGGTCCGAGGAACAGGAAGCTCCCGACCGGACGACGGGGGTCGCCCATCCCGGTGCGGCTCCGTCGGACCGCACGGGCGATCGCGCGCACCGCGTCGTCCTGTCCGACGACGCGCTCGTGCAGCTCGCCCTCCAGCGCGGCGAGCCGGCTCCGGTCGCCCTGCGTCAGCCGGGTTGCCGGGATCCCGGTCGCTCGGGACACCACGGTGGCGATGTCGGCTTCGGTGATGGTCCGGTCGAGGTCGCTGCGTCCGGAGGTGCGCTCGGCGTCCGCCGAACCGGCGGAGGTGATCCGCGCCTCCAGGACGTCGATCTCGTCGCGCAGGCGCGACGCCTCCTCGTAGTGCTCCTCGGCCACGGCCGCGTCCTTGGACGCGGTCAGCGCGGCCACCTGGGCGCGCAGTGCCTCGACGTCGTCGTCGCCCGACAGGGCGAGGCGACGACGCGCACCGGCCTGGTCGACGAGGTCGATCGCCTTGTCGGGCAGGTGCCGGTCGGTCACGTACCGGTGCGAGAGCTCGACCGCGGCGCGGATCGCCTCGGGCGTGTAGGTGACGTCGTGGTGCTCCTCGTAGCGCGGGGCGAGCCCGGTGAGGATCGCGACGGCGTCCTCGACGCTGGGCTCCCCGACCGTGACCGGCTGGAAGCGGCGCTCGAGCGCGGCGTCCTTCTCGATGCGGCGGTACTCGCTCAGCGTGGTCGCGCCGACCATGTGCAGGTCACCGCGTGCCAGACGGGGCTTGAGGATGTTGCCGGCATCCATCGAACCGCCCTCGCCGCCACCGCCGGCGCCGACGAGCGTGTGCAGCTCGTCGACGAACACGATGAGCTCGTCCGAGTGGTCGGCGATCTCGTCCATGGCCTTCGTCAGGCGCTCCTCGAAGTCACCGCGGTACTTCGCACCGGCGAGCATGCCGGCCAGGTCGATCGCGACGACGCGCTTGCCCTGCAGGAGGGCCGGGACGTCGCCGTCGACGATGCGCTGGGCCAGGCCCTCGACGATCGCGGTCTTGCCGACGCCGGGCTCACCGATGAGGACGGGGTTGTTCTTGGTGCGGCGGAGCAGGATCTCGACCGTCTGCTCGATCTCGTCGGCGCGGCCGATGACCGGGTCGATCTTCCCCTCGCGGGCACGTGCCGTCAGGTCGGTCCCGTACTGGTCGAGCGTCGGCGTGGTGCTCTGCGTGGTGTCGTCGGTGGTCGTTCCGGGCAACGGACGCCCCTCTCGTGCCGCCGCTGCGGCCTGCTGCGCGTACTCCTGCATCACCTGCGGGGTGACGCCGGCGCTCGCGAGGAGCTGGCCGGTGACGGTGTCCTGGTCCATGACGAGCGCGAAGAACACGTGCTCGGGGTCGGTGTAGGTGCTGCCGAAGCCCTTGGCGGCCTGGGTCGCTTCGAGCAGGATGCGCTGGGCGGTACCGGTCAGTGCCGGGCGTCCCTCAGCACGCGCGGCACCGGGCGTCGGCGCGGGCAGGCGCTGTTCGATCTCCTCGGCGAGCCGCTCGGGGTCGGCCCCGGCCTGGCGGACGACGGCCGTGAACGGCTCGGTCCGGACGAGGACGTGGAGGAGGTGCAGGGCGTCGATCTCCGACTGGCCCTGCTCGGTGGCGTACTCGGCCGTGTGCGTGAGCATCTCGTGCGTGCGGCGGCTGAGGAGCCGGGTGATGTCGACGGGGCGTCCGAACGGCATGGGCCGCTGCTGCCCCGACTGCTGTGCCGCGATGAGGCGGGCGAGGAACTCGTCGAACGAGTCGCCGCCGCCGGTCGGGCCGAACGTCTCTGGCAAAGGAACCTCCTGGTGGACTTGAGTGCCTTCGACTCAATCCAACGCAGGGGGCGCGGGAGCATTCCCGTCAAACGGAGAAAGTTGCGGCCCCTCGACTCAAGGGCGCGCGATGCGTGTCGTGACCGCGTTCGTCACACGCACGAGGTCCGCCGGAGCGACCTCGATGTCGAACCCCCGGCGTCCACCCGACACGAACACGGTGTCGTAGGTCAGAGCGGACTCGTCGAGCACCGTCCGCAACGGGGTCTTCTGCCCGACGGGGCTGATGCCGCCCACCACGTAGCCCGTCCGTCGCTCGGCGAGGGCGGGATCGGCGAGGGACGCCTTCTTGCCACCGACCGCCGCCGCGATGGCCTTGAGGTCGAGCCGGTTCGCGACGGGCACGATCGCGACCGCCAGGGTGCCGTCGACCGACACGACGAGGGTCTTGAACACCTGCTCCTCACGCAGGCCGAGCGCCGTGGCCGCTTCCTCGCCGAAGTTCGTCGCGGTCTCGTGGTGTTCGTACACGTGCGGGGTGAAGGGCACCCCGGCCGCGACGAGCGCGACGGTCGCTGGGGTGCTCGGCGAACCTGCGGTCATGCGGTGATCCTCCCCTGCGCTCGTGGTCGGACAGCGACGGCGCGCGGGACAGCTGCGGAACGGCTACCCGCCCTGCCCCTCGTGCTGCGGCCCCTGGTCGACGGGGTCGTACTCGGTGTCACGGCCCTGCTCCTCGTCCGCCGTCGGGACGTGTCGCTCGGTGCCGCTGCCGCCGGGGCTCGTGGCGACGTAGTCGGCTTCCCCGGACTGGGTGTCGTGGCTCACCGGTTCGAGGGTCTCCTCGTCCGGGCCGGCGTGCTGCTCGTCGCGTCGCGTGCTCATCGTCCCTGCCTACTCGGGTGCGCCTGGACTCCCTCGTTCTGGGTGAGCGCGCTCGGCCGCGCGGTGCGAGCATGGGACCGTATCGGTGCGACCGGACCCGGGAGAGCACATGGCCGACGACGACGTGGCTGCGGAACGAGCGAGGCTCGAGCGTGCGGCGTGGGGTGCCGACTCGACCCCGGCCGAAGCGGCGCGTGCGCGGATCGCGCTCGGCGACCTCGAGCGCGGGGCCCGAGGTCGACGCACGGTCGCCTCCTCCGGGTCGCGGACGGTCGTCTCCCCCGGGTCGCGGACGGGAGGCGCGGAGCCGGTCCGCCCACGGACGCTGCGGTCCGCCGGCGGGTCACCACCGAACGAGGCCGCGACCGGATCACCTGCGCGGGCGTGCGGTGCGGACGGACCGGGGACCGATCGGGTCGGCGGCGGATCGGGCGACCGTGTCGGTGACGATGTCGGTGTCGGTGTCGGGCCGGGAGCCGACCCCGAGACGGACGGGGCCGTGCGCGACCGGGATGACGCGCGCCTCCCGGAGACCAGGACGACCGACGGACGACCCACCCGGGCACCGTGGTCCGGGCGGTCCCGCGGGTGGATCGCGGCGGCGGCGGTCGCGGCGGTGGGCGTCGCGTTCGGCGCGGGGACCCTGGTGGGGACCGCGGGGGTGGGTGGCAGCCCGTCGGCGGAGATCACCCCGACCGCGGGAGCCGTCACCCTCGAGCAGCTGCTCGACGCGCCCCAGACGTACGCCGACCGGCTCCCGGGCCCGCTCGAGGCACCCGTGAGCCTGCACACCACGCGGCTCGTCTTCACCAACCGCGCTCTCGACGGCAGTGCGTTCGAGACACCGTGGAACGTGTGGGCCGGCGTCGGCACGGACCGTTCCACGATCTGCCTCGTCGCGACGGCCGACCGGACCGCGGCCACGACCGCGTGCTACCCCAGGGAGCAGGCGCTGCACGGCGCGGTGTCGCTCTCCGCGCAGTCCCGCAGCGGGACCATGACGCTGACGCTCCGCGGCGGCGGTGTGCAGGGCACGGTGACGAACGAGAACTGATCGGGAATGCTCGGTCCGGCAGACCGTTGGAGCGCTCCGAGGGTTTTCACGGGTTGCGTGCTCGCAACGGTCCGGTGCGTCGTGCAACTCTGGAAGAGCGCACTCGCCGTGGAGTCGTACCCACAGCATCCACAGTCACCCACACCGAGCGCGCATCGCGTGGACCACCGTCCGCACCACTTCGTCGCGCGCTCCGCCGTCCCCGGAGGAGGTCAGCAGCGTGTTCACCAACACCACCACCCAGGCCGTGTCGACGAGCACGCGGCCGATCACCGTCACCACGAAGTCCGTCGTCGGCATCGCCGTGCTCGGGCTCGCGACGTTCTTCGCGATCACCACCGAGCTCATGCCGGTCGGGCTGCTCGGGACGATGAGCCGGGACCTCGGCGTCACCGAGTCCACCATGGGCATCGTCGTCACCGTCTACGCCGCCGCCGTCGCGGTGCTGGCACTCCCCCTGACGTCGTTCACCGCACGGCTCCCGCGCAAGACCGTGCTCGTCGCGACGCTGGTCGGCTACGCGGTCTCCAACGCGATGGTCGCGCTCGCGCCGTCCTTCGCGATGGTGTGTGCCGGCCGCGTGGTCGGCGGGGTCGCACACGCGCTGTTCTTCTCCGTCGCGTCGGCCTACGCCACACGCATCGTCCCGCCGCGGCTCGCCGGCCGTGCGATCGCGTTCGTGTACTCGGGCAGCTCGCTCGGGTTCGTCCTCGGCGTCCCCCTGGCGACGTGGGTGGCGCAGACGATCGGCTGGCGGCCGGCCGTCGGCGCCGTCGCAGTCGCCGCAGCGGCGCTCGCAGCCGTCGCGGTGGCCTTCCTGCCCGCGGTCAGCGGGGCGTCCTCGCCGCACATCGGTTCCCCGCGTGCGTGGGCCCGCACCGGGCTGCTCTCGGTCGTCGTCGCCGACCTGCTGCTCTTCGCCGGCCACTACGTCGTGTACACGTACATCGGGCCGTACGCGATCGACGCCGGGCTCGATGCCGCGATGGTGTCCGGTGCCCTGCTCGTGCTCGGCGGGACGGGCGTGGTCGGGCTGTGGCTCGCCGGCATGTTCGTCGACCGAGCGCCGCGGCAGACGCTCGTCGTCGCGGTGGCGGTCATGGCGGCCGCGTTCGTCGCGCTGCCCTTCGCGCACGGCTCCCTGATCGGCACGATGGTCGTCGCCGGTGTCTGGATGGCGGCCAACGGCACGACCGGGACGCTCTTCATGGCCGCCGCGATCCGGACGGGCGGGGTGTCCCCCGACATCGCGGGCGCGCTCGTCAACGGCGCGTCGAACATCGGCATCGCCGGCGGTGCGGCCGTCGGCGGTCAGGTGCTCGGCGTCGTCGGGCTGCAGTGGCTCCCGATGGCCGGGGCCGTCGTCCTGCTCGGGTCGCTCGGCGTGGTCGTGGCGGCGCGGCGGGGCTTCCCGGTGCACACGCACACGCAGGAGCACCTGTCGACCTCGTCGATCGAGGCGATCACGTCCTCGCTCGCGGTGGTCACGAGCTCGATCCCGACGATCAGCCGGGCGATCCAGACCGTGACCGGGTCGGTCGCCGTGTCCACCGGCACGATCCGCACGGACCACTCCCGGTAGTCACCGGGACGTCGACGGGCGGGTGCTCCGCAGAGCACCCGCCCGTCGTGCGCTGACGCGGCGGTCAGTCCTGGGGGTGGTCAGTCCTGCGGGTGGTCAGTCCTGCAGGTGGTCACGACGACGGTTGCGCAGCGCCCGGGTCAGCAGGAGCGCCGCGCCGACGAGCACGAGCGCCCCGGCTGCGACGAGCCCCGGTCCCAGGTCCGCACCGGTGTACGCCAGGGAGCCGCTCGCCGGCCGGTCACCGGCGGACGACACCGGGGTCGTGCCGGGACCGTCGTCCGCCGCCGGGGTCGTCGGCGTGGGGACCGGCGTCGGGGTGGGCACCGGATCGACCGCCGCCGCGACGACGATCGTCGGGACCGTCGCGCTGCCGGTCTCCGGCGTCGTCACCGTGGCCGTCTCGTCCGAACCCGCCACCGTGATCCGGTAGGTCGTCGTGGGCGCGAGTCCCCGCAGCGCGTACGTGCCGTCCGCCGCGGTGGTCGTGCTCACCGCCGCACCCGCATCGGCACCGGCCGGGGTCGCGGTCACCTCGACACCACCGACGGGGTCACCGTTCGTGTCCGCGACGGCACCGGTCAGGGCCACCTGCTGGACGGCGGGTGGGGTCGGCGACGCGAAGGCGAAGTCGGACTGGACCGTGGCGCCGAGCACGGCGGTCACGCCGGGGTTCGTCGGGGTCCCGGACGCGCCGGCGACCGGCAGCGCCGAACGCACGGCGTACGTGCCCGCCGCGGTCGCGAACGTGTAGCGGCCGTCGGCGCCCGTGGTCGTCGAGGCGAGGACGGACCCCGCGTCGTCGAGCAGCTCGACCACGATCCCGGCCCCGACCGGCCCACCGTCCAGCGTCACGCCCCCGGTGATCGTCGCGACCGCCGCCGCGGGGACCGTGATCGACACCGGCTGCGCGGTCGTGCCCGCGGCGCCGGTGGGGACGGTGACGGGAGCGCGACCGGCGACCGAGACGGCGACCGACGCGCCCGCCGGGAGCCCCGATCCGGTGTACACGCCACCGCTGTTCGTCGTGGTGTCCACGAGGGTGTCGCCGGACCTCGGGTCCGTGATGACGACCGGGATGCCCGCGGCGGGGTTGCCCGCGGCGTCCTCGACCGTGCCGATGACGGACGAGGTCCCGTCGGGCGAGGTGAACGTGAAGTCGGCGTCGGCCCGGTCGTTGCCGGCGGGCGCGGTGTTCAGCGACAGGCCCGTGATCGTCGCCGTGCCCTCCGCGTTGTCCGGCGGGGTGATCGTCGCCGTGTAGTCGTTGATCTGCGGCAGCGCCGGGAACGTGTAGCGCCCCTCGGCGTCGGTCGTGGTGGTGTACGTGACGCCGCGGGGCGCCGTCACCGTGACGGTGGCGCCCGGGACGGGGGTACCGTCCAGCGTCGCGACGCCGCTGATCGCGGCCGTCCGCACCGCGAACCACGTCTGGTACACGGGGAATCCGCTGCGCTGCGTGTAGGTGATGGTCAGTGAGCCGAGCGGGACCGTCGGGCTGAACCACGCGCTCGCGCCCGCGGTGTCCGAGGCGCTCGCGTTGCCGGTCAGGGTCCGGGTGACCGGGTCCCACGTCGGCCGGTCGGAGCCCGGCGTCGGGTCGTCCGCGGTCGGACGGCCGCAGGACCAGCCGCCCTCGGTCACGCTGCTGCACGAGTTGTAGGTCCCGCCGAAGCCGAGCTGCTCGGCCGTCGCCGCGGTCCCGTCCGGCAACGTGGCACTGATCGTCGCGCGGTCCGCGTCGACGTCGCCGAGCACGAAGGCCCAGCTCTGCGCGCCGGGCGTCGGTTCCGCGAACGTGTAGGTCGTGGTCGCCGGCGCGTTCGGGTTGTCGGCGTTCGGCCGCTGGTTGAGGTACGTCTGCCCCCGGCTGCTGCCGTAGCCGGCCGCGCCGACCGGGGTCGCCGCCGACTGCCAGGTGGAGGCGCCGCTCACGACCGTGGCCTGCCGGGAGTCCGAGCGGAAGGTGGTCTCCGGGAAGTCCGGCATCGTGACGGTGCCGGTGTAGTCCCGGCTCGCCCCGCTGAGGGTGACGGTCCCCCACCTGCCGGTCGGCTCGGCGGAGGCACTCGTCGCCCCCGCGACGGCCAGTCCTGCTCCGAGTGCGAGGGCGGTCAACCCCGCTGCGGCTGCGCGCAGACGTCGCATGCGTTCTCCCCTGGTGTCGGCGCCGCACAGCCGCGACGCGCGGCCAGGCTATCCGCGGAGCGCGAACTCCGTCCGGACCGAGACGAGACCGTGACCTGCTCGTCAGCCGTCCAGGGCCAGCAGCAGTGCGTCGAGCGCGGACACCTGCCCGGCGACGAGCAGGTCCCGCGCTGCCGCCACCGTCGTCCAGCGAGCGTCGTCGACCTCGGGCACGTCCACGAACCGACCGGAACCCCGCGGGAGTTCGAGTCGCACGGTGTTGCTCCGGACGACGTCCACCGTGAACTCCTCCGCTCGGCGCGCGAACACCCGGACGACCTTGCCGCCGGCCTGGCGATGGGTCCCGAGGTCCAGGGTCGCACCGTCGGGCGCCGGGACCCCGATCTCCTCCCGGAACTCGCGCAGCGCGGTCGCGAGCGCGTCCTCGCCCGGCTCGACGAGCCCCTTCGTCACGGTCCAGGCGCGAGGTCGCCGCCGCCAGAACGGTCCGCCCATGTGCGCGACGAACACCTCGACGTCGGGGACGGCGCCCCGGAACAGGAGCAGACCGGCGCTCGTGACCACGGCGACGACGCTACGCCGGTCGCGCGCGCCGTGAGCGAGTAACATCCGCGGCGAGGAGCGCCACGAGACGCCCCTGATGGCCCCGCGACGAGGAGGTCGATCGGGATGGACGAACGGTGGACGACGGTCACGCTCGCCGCGGACGCGACGCGGCCGCACGACGAGGCACTGCACTGGGCACTCACCCGTGTGCCGGGCGTCGAACGGATCCGGGTCGTCGGCGTCGACCCGGCACTCGAGGGACGTGCGGGTCCGGACGGGCAGCGCGTCGCCGACCACCTCGCCGACGAGGCCAGGCGCGCGCTCCCGCACGCGGCGGTCGAGGTGCGCCGACACGCGGGCCCCTTCGCGACCGCACTGCTGGACGAGTCCGACGACGGCGACGTCCTGGTCGTCGGGACCTTCCGCGACCGCCGGGGCTCGACCGCGGGCGCGGACCCGGCGCGCGTCGCCGCACGGGCTGCCGTCCCCACCGTGGTCGTCCCGGAGGGCCCGCACCCCATCGACGGCGACGTGGTGCTCGCGGTCGAGGAGCCGATGGACACCCGCGCCGTCGCGATCGCCGTCGAGGAGGCGCACCGCCGCCACCGACGCCTGACCCTGCTCCGCGCGTGGGAGATGCCGGTGCTCACCCGCACCGGCCTGACCGACTTCGCGGAGGACCCGATGCGGTGGCGGGCCCGGAACGCGGAAATGCTCGAGCGGGTGACCGTCGCGCTCCGGACCCGGTACCCGGACGTGCGCTTCCACCCCCTGCTCGTCGAGGGACACCCCGGACACGCGATCGCCGCACACACCCGACGCGCGTCGCTCGTCGTCCTCGGGCTCGGGCACGTGCACGCCCTGTCCGGCTCCGTGCTCCACGACGTGCTCCGCGAGACGGCGTCCCCGGTCTGCGTCGTCCCACCGGCCGCGCACACCGACGTCGCGGCGTCCACCGCGTGACGGCTCAGCCGGCGAGCTCCTGCAGGGCCGTGCCCACCTGGCGGGCCAACCAGGCGACCCCGCGCCGGTTCGGGTGCAGCGCCCCGGGCTCGAGGTCGATCCGGCGGAGGTCACCGGTCCCGTCGAGCGAGACACCCGAGACGTACGCCTTCTCCGTGGCGCACGCGGAGTGGGCCTGGCTCGACGCGAAGACATCGACGAACCGGACACCGGCGGCGTCCGCGGCCCGACGCGACACCTCGTCGAGCTGCTCCTGCACGCCGTGCAGGTACCGGACGTCCGTGTCGGTGAACGGGTACGAGTTCGACGGGAAGGAACCCGTCAGGGTGCCGAGGTCGACCGCCGACCGGAAGCACCCGCCCTCGGGCGTGTGCTCGGCGTCCGGGAAGATCGCCGGGTAGCCCAGGAACACCACGATCGCGTTCGGCGCGGCCTCCTGCACCGCGGCGAGGGTGTCCGCCACACCGAGCGCGACCCGCGACTCGATCTTCACCCCGAGGTGGTCCACACCGTCCTCGACGAGGGTGCTCCGGCAGGACGCGGCGTCCCGCCCGGAGAACACCGGACCCTTCGCCGAGAGCGCCAGGCACGACGCCGCGGTGCCGAACAGGTCCGCGTCGTTGCCGCCGATCGTCAGCGTCACGAGCCGCGTCCGTTCGGACAGCGCACGGATCTGCGGCGGCACACCCTTGAACTGGAAGCCGCTGGTCACGTCCGTGCTCGTCGCACCCGCGCAGGTGACGTCCGTGAGCGCCAGTCCGAAGCGTGCGGCGATCCGGTGCGGGTAGTCCTCGGCGGACTGCCCGCAGGCGTTCGTCGGCAGGCCGGTCGGGTGTCCCAGGCCGTAGCCCGCCGAGTACGAGTCACCGAGGGCCACGTACTCGCTGCCCGGCGGCAGCTCGGCCAGACGGTCGACGGGGGTCGACGTGACCGGATAGGGCTCGGGCACGGGCCACATCGGCGCGGCCGACGCGGTGCCACCACCCGTCAGCGCGCAGACCGCCACCACCACGGCAGCGGTGCACGCGAGCAGGGCACGGCGGACGGGACGGGACGAACGGGTCAGGACAGCCTCCGGGGCACGGGACGAGCGACCAGCGTAGTGCCTCGACCGCCGGACTCCCGACAGCGCTCAGCGGCGGCCGAGACGGCGCTCGCCGCCCGAGCCCGTCCGGTACTCGAGGCCGAAGTGCTGGTACAGCACCGGCTCGACGTCCGCCTCGAGTTCGCCGTCCGTGGGGATCGACGGCGAGTCCTTCACGAGCTTCTTCGGGTACGCGACGCGCAGGTGCTTCGGCGCGACCAGGGCGCCGGTGAGGGGCACGAACAGGAGCTTCTGGAAGCCGACCAGCCCGGTCGTGACGGCGCCGAACGCCGGCTCCGAGGTCGCGGTGTCGTAGTAGATGCTCTCCAGCGTGCCGATCCGGTCCTCGGTCTCGTCGACGACCGGCAGACCGATCCAGTCACGGATGTTCGCGGCTTCGAACACGGTGTGCTCCTCCCGAGCGCCGGCACGTCCGGCGCTGCCGCACCGACGCTACCGATCGCCCGCGGACCCCGTCACAGCGGGGACGACACCGAGCCCGTCGACCGCCGCCAGCACGTCGTCGGCAACGACCGCGAGGAGCGCCGGGTCGGGCTCGTCCGAGAACACGTCGCCGCGGCGGAGCGACGCGTCCGTGAGCACCACGTGCGGACCGTGCTCCGGCGGCCCCCAGGCCTCGGGCGGGGCCGGACCGAACAGCACGACCGAGGGGATGCCGTAGGCCGAGGCGAGGTGCGCGGCACCCGTGTCCACGGTGACCACGACCCGGGCGTCGGCGACCACGGCGGCGAACGGCTGCAGCTCGAGCACCCCGGCCAGGACCGCCCCCGGCGCCAGCCCGGCCGCGTCGGCGACCGCACGTGCGCGTGCGACGTCGTCCGCGCCTCCCGTCAGGACGACGTCGAGACCGCGCGCCCGCAGGCCCCGCACCACGTCCGCGAACCGGTCGGTCGGCCAGTGCCGGGCGCCGTGGAACGCACCCACGTGGACGACCGCCGCGCCGGTGGCGACCGGCGGCGTCGCGGGGCGGTCGATCCAGACCTCGTCCGGATCGGCGGGGATCCCGTGCCAGTCCATGAGCGACGCCCACCGCACCCGCTCGTGCACGTCGTCGGGCCACGCCGGACCGTCCTCGCCGTGCACCGGGTCGGCGTGCCCGAGCACCCGGCGCGCACCGAGCGCTGCCACCAGGTCGGACGACTCGGGGCCTGCCCCGTGCAGGTTGACGGCGACGTCGACCGTGCCGGGCTCCACCGCGACCGGGTGGTCGAGGCCGTGCTGCGCGAGGTGCACGTCGACCATCGGCAGGAGCTCGACGACCGGCGCGAGCCAGGCCGTCGTGGCCAGGGTGATGCGGTGGTCCGGGAACGCCCGGCGCAGCGCGTGCAGCGCCGGCACGGCGACCAGGAGGTCACCGAGCTTGATCGCCCGGAGCACGAGGAGCTCCGGTCGGCCGTCGGACGGGGGCATGGTCTCGAGCGCGGTCACGCGACGCACGGTAGCGGCGCGAGCTGTGCGGGTTCGCGGGCAGCGACCTGTACGACCGGGAGCATGGCACTCGCTCCGGACCGCCCCGTCGGCGGCCTGCTCTTCGACCGTGACGACACGCTCGTCATCGACGTCCCCTACAACGCCGACCCGCACCGCGTCGTGCCGGTGCCCGGCGCCGCACGGGCCGTCGAGCGGGCCCGCGCAGCCGGACTGCCGACGGGCGTCGTCACGAACCAGTCGGTCGTCGCGAAGGGCATGGCCACGCGTGAGCAGGTCGACGCCACGAACGCACGCGTGGACGAGCTCGTGGGGCCGTTCGACGTCTGGTGCGTCTGCCCCCACGACGCGGACGACGACTGCCCCTGCCGGAAGCCGCGCCCGGGCCTGGTGCTCCAGGCATCGGCCGCGCTCGCCGTACCCGCCAGCGCCCTCGTCGTCATCGGCGACATCGGGGCCGACGTCCAGGCCGCACGCGCCGCCGGCGCCCAGGGGATCCTCGTCCCGACGGACCGCACCCGTCAGCAGGAGATCGACGACGCGGACACCGTCGCGGCGACCCTCGACGAGGCCGTGGGCCTGGTGCTCGCGCAGGTCGCGGTGACGCCGGCGTGACCCGCGTCCTCGTCGCCCGTCTCGACTCGTTCGGGGACGTCCTGGTGACCGGACCCGCCGTCCGGGCGGTCGCGGCCGGCGCCGCCCACGTCACCATGCTGTGCGGCCCGCAGGGCGCGCCCGCGGCGGACCTGCTCCCCGGCATCGACACCGTCCGCGTGTGGTCCGCGCCGTGGGTCACCGAGACGGCGCGGCCGCTGGACGACGACGCGCTCGCCGGGTTCCGGCAGCTCGTCGCCGAGGAACGCCCCGACGAGGCGGTCGTCCTGACGTCCTTCCACCAGTCCCCGCTCCCCCTGGCCGTCCTGCTCCGCCTGGCCGGGGTCCCGCGCGTCACCGGGGCGAGCGTCGACCACCCCGGGTCCCTCCTCGACGTCCGGCTCCGCCCCGGCGAGGACCTGCCGGAGGACCTCCCCGAGCCCGAGCGCGCCCTGCGGATCGCCGCTGCGGCGGGGTACGACCTGCCGCCGGGTGACGACGGGAGGCTCGCCGTGCGGCACGACGCGCCGGTGCCCGAGCAGGTGGCCGGTCTGGGACGCTACGTGGTCGTGCACCCCGGGGCGAGCGTTCCGGCCCGCTCCTGGCCCGCGGAACGGCACCGTGGGCTCGTCGCCGCCTACGCCGAACGGGGCGTCCCCGTGGTCGTCACGGGGTCGCCGGGCGAGGCCGACCTCACCGCGCGGGTCGCCGGCGGGACGGGCATCGACCTCGGCGGGCGCACCACCCCCGCCGAGTTCGCCGCGGTGCTCGCGGGGGCCGAGGTCGTGGTCGTCGGCAACACGGGCCCGGCGCACCTCGCGGCGGCGGTCGGCGTGCCGATCGTGAGCCTCTTCTCCCCCGTGGTGCCCGCCGTGAAGTGGGCGCCGTACGCGCCGCACGTGGCCCTGCTCGGTGACCAGCAGGCGGCGTGCCGACTCAGTCGCGCCCGGGAGTGCCCGATCCCCGGCCACCCGTGCCTGTCCTCGGTCACGGTCGAGGACGTCCTCGCTGCGCACAACGGACTGGTCGCCCGCGCTTCGCGGATGGAACACGCGAAGCTGCGGAGCAGTCCAGAGGCGCGTGCGTAGCGTGCGCCACTGCTCCTCCTGCTCCTCCTCGGGCCGCAGGCAGGAGCCCCGTACCGACCGACCGAAGGGCCCTGCATGCGCATCCTCGTGTGGCACGTCCACGGTGGCTGGATGGACGCCTTCGTCCGCGGCCAGCACCAGTACCTCGTCCCGACCAACGCCGCGCGTGACGCGGACGGCCTCGGCCGCGGTGGACGGGACTGGCCCGACTCCGTGGTCGAGATCGCACCCGAGGACGTCGCCGACGCGGACGTCGACGTCGTCGTCCTGCAGCGGACCGAGGAGATCGACCAGGTCCGCACGCTGCTCGGCGGCCGACGCGTGCCGACGGTGTTCGTCGAGCACAACACCCCGCGCGTCGACGTCCCGAACGCCCTGCACCCGCTCCGGGACCACGACGAGGTCGTCATCGCGCACGTCACCCACTGGAACGCGCTGATGTGGGACTGCGGCACGGCACCCACGACCGTGATCGAGCACGGGGTCGTCGACCCGGGCCCGCTCTACACCGGGTCGCTCGAACGGCTCGGCGTCGTCATCAACGAGCCCGTCCGACGGGGCCGGGTCGTCGGTACCGACCTGCTCCCCCGCTTCGCCGAGACGGCGCCCGTGGACGTGTGGGGCATCGGCACCGAGCGGCTGCCCGAACTCGGGTACGGCGACCGCGTGGTCGCGCAGGGGGACGTCCCCGCCGACCCGATGCACGCCGCCCTCGCCGAACGGCGAGCGTACGTGCACCCGAACCGCTGGACCTCGCTCGGTCTGTCGCTCATCGAGGCGATGCACATGGCGATGCCCGTCCTCGTGCTCGCGACCACCGACGCGCCCCGCACCGTCCCGGCGGAGGCCGGCGCGATCGCGACGGACGTGGCGGAGCTGGTGCGGGCCTCCCGGACCCTGCTGGAGGACCCCGACGAGGCGCGCCGACGCGGCGCCGTCGCCCGCGAGGCCGCACTCGAGCGCCACGCACTCACCCGGTTCACCGCCGACTGGGACGAGCTGCTCGACGACGTCGTCGCGCGGCACGCCCGCCGCACCAGGACGGCGACCACCGCTCTCGAAGGGAGTGTCCGATGAAGATCGCGATGGTGTCCGAGCACGCCAGTCCCCTCGCCACGCTCGGCGGGGTCGACGCGGGCGGACAGAACGTCCACGTCGCCGAACTGTCCGGCGCGCTCGCCGACCGGGGCCACCAGGTGACCGTCTACACGCGCCGCGACGACGCCGAGCAGCCCGTCCGGGTCCTGCTCCGGCCCGGTGTCGAGGTCGTGCACGTCGACGCCGGTCCCGCACGCACGGTCCCGAAGGACGAACTCTTCCCGTTCATGGGGACGTTCGCGTCCGTGCTCGCGGCCGAGTGGTTCGTCGACCGGCCCGACGTCGTCCACGCCCACTTCTGGATGTCCGGGCACGCCGCGCTCGAGGCCGTCACCCAGGTGCAGGCCCGCACGGGCGGTGTCCGCATCCCGGTGCTGCAGACCTTCCACGCGCTCGGTGTCGTGAAGCGTCGGCACCAGGGCGCCGCGGACACGAGCCCGGCCGAGCGCGAGTGGGTCGAGCCCGCGGTCGGCCGCAGCGTCGACCAGGTGATCGCGACGTGCTCGGACGAGGCGTTCGAGCTGAAGGCGCTCGGCGTCCCGCTGCACCGGATCTCGGTCGTGCCCTGCGGGGTCGACACCGAGACCTTCCGACCGGACGGGCCCGTCGAGGAGCGCGGCCGGGCACACCGGGTGCTCACCGCGTCCCGACTCGTGCAGCGCAAGGGCGTCGGCACCACGATCGCCGCACTCGCCGCGCTCGTCGAGCAGGGCCGGGACGTCGAGCTCGTCGTCGTCGGTGGTGCCGGCGTCGCGGGCGTCGACCTCACCGAGGACCCCGAGTACCAGCGCCTCGACGCGCTCGCCCGTCGACTGGGCGTCCGCGACCACGTGACGTTCCGCGGCCAGCTCCAGCAGCACGAGATGCCCGCCGTCTACCGCAGCGCCGACGTCGTCGTCTGTGCACCGTGGTACGAGCCCTTCGGCATCGTGCCCCTCGAGGCGATGGCATGCGGACGGCCCGTCGTCGCGTCCAGCGTCGGCGGCCTGATCGACACGGTCGTCGAGGACGCGACCGGCATGCACGTCCCGCCGCGCGACGAGGACGCCGTCGCGGCAGCGGTCGCCGGCCTGCTCGACGACCCCGAGCGCCGCGAGGCCTACGGGGTCGCCGGCCGCGAGCGTGCGGAGACCCGCTACACGTGGCAGAAGGTCGCGGCCGACAGCGAGCGCGTCTACACCCGCCTGCTCGCCGGGAACGCCGGCGGCACGGCCCGCACCACCGCGACCCCGCGGACGACCAGGCAGGCGCGGACCGTCCACGTCGCCGACCAGACCGAGAGGACCGCACGATGACCATCGAGCAGCACCCCGCAGTCACGTCGCCGGACACGGTGTCGGAGAGCGCCCGCGTCGTGCTCGACCACGTCGCCGCCTCGGTGCCGGTGATCGCGTCGCTCGTCGACCACCGGGACCACATCGCGGACTGGGCGGACGACGTCGCCGGGCGTCTCGTCGCCGGACGTCGACTGCTCGCCGCGGGCAACGGCGGCTCCGCGGCCGAGGCCCAGCACCTGACGTCCGAGCTCACCGGTCGGTTCGAGGGCGACCGCCCCGCCTACTCGGCGATCTCCCTGCACGCGGAGACCTCCGCCGTGACCGCCATCGGGAACGACTACGGCTACGACGAGGTGTTCGCACGCCAGGTCCGGGCGCACGCCCGGGCCGGTGACGTCGTCGTCCTGCTCAGCACGAGCGGCAAGAGCCCGAACCTGCTCCGCGCGGCGGAGGCCGCCCGGGCGGTCGGCGCACGCGCCCTCGCCATGACCGGGCCCCGCCCGAACCCCCTCGCCGACGCCGTCGACGACGCGATCTGCATCGAGGGGCCGTCCGCGAACGTGCAGGAGGCGCAGCTCGTCCTCGTGCACGCGCTCTGCCGCGCGATGGAACCGACGCTGCGACGCGGGGGCCGCCGATGACCGGGCGGGACCGAGCCACCGACCGTACACCGCTCCGCATCGCCGTCGTCGGCGACACCCTCCTCGACGTCGACGTCTCCGGCACGAGCGAACGCCTCAGCCCGGACGCGCCGGTGCCCGTCGTCGACGTCGCCACCGACGACCGCCGTGCCGGTGGCGCGGGCTTGGTGGCGAGCATGCTCGCCCGGGACGGCCACGACGTCACGCTCGTCACGGTCCTGTCCGACGACGGTCGCGGCGACGAGATCCGAGCGCTCCTGCCCGGGGTCCGCGTCGTCGCGGGCCCGTCCGGCGCACCGACACCGGTCAAGACCCGGGTCCGGGTCGTGGACCACGCCCTGGTCCGGATCGACGAGGGCTGCGCGACCCCGCCGGTGCCGGACACGACCGCGGAGATGCGCGCCGCCCTGGCGGACGTGGACGCCGTCGTGGTCGCGGACTACGGCCGTGGCGTCGCGGCGTCCGCAGGCGTCCGCGGAGCCCTGGAGGCCGTCGCGCGCCGGGTGCCCGTCGTGTGGGACCCGCACCCGAAGGGCGCAGACCCCGTACCCGGTGTCACCGTCGCGACCCCGAACTCGTCGGAGGCCCGCCACTTCACCGACTCCCCGGGCACCGGCGTCCCGTTCGCCACCGACGCCGCCACGGCCCTGCTCGACGGGTGGGGCTCGGACGCCGTCGCGGTGACGATGGGCGACCGCGGTGCCCTCGTGGCCACCCGGTCAGAGACGGGCGCCGTCGACACGCGCTTCGTGCCCGCTCCGTCCGTCACGGCCGGCGACCCGTGCGGGGCCGGTGACCGGCTCGCCGCCGGCGTCGCCGTCGCGCTCGCGCAGGGCGCGGACGTCACGGACGCGGTGCACGCGGGGGTGACCGCCGCGTCGGAGTACCTCGCCGCGGGCGGGGTCACGGCGCTGTTCGCCGACGAGGGGCCCGCGCCGATCGCCGTGCCCGGGTCCGACCGGGACGCGATGCGCCTGGTGCACGACGTCCGGGCCGCAGGCGGCACCGTCGTCGCGACCGGCGGGTGCTTCGACCTGCTCCACGCCGGCCACGCCCGCACCCTGTCGGCGGCGCGTGCCCTCGGGGACTGCCTGGTCGTCTGCCTCAACTCCGACGACTCGGTCCGGGCGCTCAAGGGCCCGGAGCGACCGATCATGAGCCAGGAGGACCGCGTTGAGCTGCTCCTGGCGCTCGACTGCGTGGACGCCGTGGTGGTCTTCGACGAGCACACGCCGGACGAGGCCCTGCGCCGCTTCCGGCCCGACGTCTGGGCGAAGGGCGGCGACTACGCCGCGAGCGAGCTGCCGGAGAGCGCCACGCTCGCCGAGTGGGGCGGTCGTGTCGTGACCGTGCCGTTCCATCCCGGCCGCTCCACCACGCGACTCGCCTCCGCACTCGCACACGTCGGCTGAGCCCGCCTGCGCTCGGGCCCGACTCTCGGCGCCGACGTGCGCCCGCGCCGGCGCCCCCAGCGGCAGATCCGACGACGCTGATCCACCCAACGAAAGGACACCATGCCCGTCCCCACCACCCCCATCGGCCGCGTGCTCGTCACCGGCGGCGCCTCCGGTCTCGGTGCGGCGGTCGCCGCCGCGGTCACCGAGGCCGGCGGCACCCCGATCGTCCTCGACCTCGCCGTCGACGGTGTGCCCGACGGCGTCGACGCCGTCGCGGTCGACGTGACCGACACCGAGGCCACCGAGGAGGCCGTCCGCCAGGCCGCCGAGCGGCACGGCGGCCTGGACGCCGTCGTGACCGCGGCGGGGATCGACAAGCCCGCCCCGATCGGCGGCATCTCGTCCGGCGACTGGGAGCGGATCGTCGCCGTGAACCTGCTCGGCACCGCGGCCGTCGTGCGCGCGGCGCTCCCCGCGCTCGAGGCCACCCACGGACGCGTCGTGACGGTGTCCTCGTCGCTCGCCCTGCGCGGCGTCGGCGACGGCACGGCCTACTCGGCGTCGAAGTTCGGTGTGCGCGGGTTCTCGCAGGCCCTGGCCGCGGAGACCGGCGGGCGCGTCGGCGTCACGAACGTGATCCCGGCGGGCATGCGCACGAACTTCTTCGCCGACCGGACGGAGCAGTACAAGCCAGGACCGGACGCGCAGCTCATCGAGCCGGAGTACGTCGCGAACGCGATCGTCTTCGCCCTCTCGCAGCCCGCGGGCTGCGAGATCCGCGAGCTGTCGATCATGCCGGCCACGGAGCCCAGCTGGCCGTAGGGCCACCGACCGACGGACGGGAGGCGCGGTGCCGGCCGGCACCGCGCCTCCCGTCCGTCTGTGCGCGCGCCGTTCCGGGCGCCCGACGCGCCGTCTGCGGACGTCCCGGGGGCACGACATGCCGCTCATCTCCCGCGCGAGCGGCGTGTCGTGCAACCCCGACGGACGTGAGCGGCGTGTCCGGC
>Ga0308167_1000477_pt1 | contig 69017 bp, 60 predicted proteins | sample PhyCR1_2_FD_202138 | JGI IMG/M metagenome (GOLD analysis project Ga0308167, IMG submission 202138) | Phyllosphere microbial communities from UC Gill Tract Community Farm, Albany, California, United States - DLSLRC.R1 | ecosystem: Host-associated > Plants > Phyllosphere > Unclassified | place... | reverse complement strand
CGTCGTCTTCGCATTCGCTTCGAGCGTCGAGCCGACATTCACGAGGCATTCCTTAAACTTGGTTGCGCGCTCGTCTGCTGGAACATCTTCAGACCTGCCGAGCAGTCTTTTTGAAACGGCCTCTTAGCGATTGCAGTGGCAGTTCTATGCACCGCTTGGCGGCTTTGACTGCACCAGACAAAACGTGAAGGTAGATATATCCTCGGTGTCTGACAGATACCTCACTATCGACCAAACCATCAACGTACGGAAGCGTCAAGGCGTCGGCCCGAATCGACGCAGGTGTAAGGGGAGACGGCAGTTTATAGGAATTTATATAGGCATTTGCTGCCGTTAGGAAGTCCATTTCTGTCTTTGCGCTGGTCCTTACGACGTCTTCGGATGCCATAGCGTTCGAGAGGATATCTGGCGTCAATAAGGCGCTGAGATATCGGTTTGATATTCTAAGATTTGATAACGTGTTTGCGGGAAGGGGCACTGCCAGCTGGACAATCAGGTTGTCCGGCAATACTTGAAAATTCCCTACGTTTCGCTCTGTGACAGCCCGCACCATAAGCGCCTCATGATAGGTATCACTTATTTCCGCGATCGGGTGGACGTCATGAGATGGGGCTGCATTAACATGATCACGATACCCGTCGGACGATAAGGTACTAAGTTTTTGCATAGGTTATTACTCGGAAAATTTGCGTGCCAAGTTCGTAAGTGACTTCACGAACCAGATAGTTTGAACAGGTAGCGAACACTTGGTTGGAAAAACGAAGAGTGATGATGGCAATATGCATTTATTTGACATCCTTGGCGCCGCCATCATCCGCAGATGCGGCAAAGGAAGGGGCTGCCGATGGGAACCTATGAGTCTGCCATGACGCATATGCGGTGCGCTTTACGCCTTTATGTTACAAGCGTGGAGGCAACGTTGAATTGCATGCCGTCCAACGCTATCGCGAAGCAACTGCAATTAAAACGACGAACGTCCAACCGATGATGTTGTCTAAACCAGATATCGGTGGTGAATGTTCACCAGATACTCCAGCCCCATGTTTTATCCGGCATGCTGATCATCGGTCTGTTGCCAAAATCATATCTCGGGTTAGCGGCGAGGGCTGCTGATTCTGCCAAGACTACAAATTTCTCATCGTTGGTGCGCCATCGTGTGCATTCTGCATCGAACGCCGGACCGGGCGGTTCCGCACGGAAATGGAGATGAATGTGTGATGCGATGGCGTGATCAATAGTACGCCACTGCTCTGAACGCGTAACGCCAAAACGTCTTTGCATTTCTGAACGGACATCTGCGCCCGACCGCGTGTTGCCGAAGAACAAAGTAGTTGCCAGAACGCAAGCAAGCGGGTCAGATATCTGCACCATCTGATCGTCGTACTTTCCCAGAAATGTAGCAATTTCCGCCTTCAAATCTTGTGCTGGGATATCAATGATCAAAGACTCGAGCATTGCAGGCCACCATGCTTTTTCGCTTGTTTTCAAAAAATTAAAATGCGTTATCTCCGTAGGCTTGAAAACCCGCGACCCGGTGGAAGTGGCAACAGTCAGATCAATCAATGCAAGCGCGTCGAGCGTGCACCGTGGCGGCAATGGTATGAGTCGAGTTTCATCTGCGATCGCTTTGTAGAATTTATTGCTGTCAAACATGTAATTTCGCTGATCGTCGTCGGACCATGCGAATTGTCGAGGGCCCGATATCGTTAAAGCCAGTTGTCTGAACAAGGCTGGTCGTTGTGCGCTAATGCTGACGGTCTGGATGCTCTCGATGGCGCGAACGAAGGGCCAAGCGACGGAAGTATCCCGTCGCGCTGCTTCGATCATGGAAAGAGCTGTGAAAGTGGATTGGAAATTCGATGTTAGTAAAAAATGAAGGCGTTTATTTGCCAATGCAAGTCTGAGCAGGGTCCGTGCGGACAGAAGTGATGCAAAGGCATCGACGATCTTTTCCGGTACGTTAAAAGGATTGTCTCGATTTGTTTTATCGGCAGGCGCCGGCTCCTTGCCGATGAGCAGATTGTCATTTTCGCTGTCGTTCCAAAAATAAGAAAAAATATCGTTCAAAGCTTGCATGATTATTTATCCCACTGTTATGAGCGTTGGAACGCCCAGAGACACGGCATCTTTTTGAAGAAATGCCGAATGATATCCGCGCCTTTTATTGAGAGACGTATGAGGTGTAGGTAACCTGCAATATGTGCAGGTTCGGGGGCGCTGGAGAAAAGACATCTCGTGAAACGAAGAGGCACTTGTGCTCGTTGCGTTTGGTGTCGGCGCAGTCCGCAAGAAACCGGGCTTTAAGCCTTCAGCGTGATTCTGATGCGCAGAAGAGGCAACCGATAAACTGGTTTGCTCGATGACAAGTGTGGCATCTCTATCGGCCGCTGCCTTCAATTTTTGCTCATACTTTATCTGCTTTGCAGACCTTCGGCACGCTGCTTCAACCGATGAAATGTCTAAAAACTGGATTGCAAGGTTGGTTGCAAAAGCGCGTAGAGATTTTTTTGCTAAACCGAGATTGACGAAGGCCTGCGCTGCGCGGTGGCTGCTTGCGACACAGATTTTCAATACATTGGGTTACCAAGCCCATCATACTTCTCAAAAAATAGCGTGAATTCATATCTCAAATTCGCTGCCGAGCCGTCTAACAATAAACCCAGCATCGTCGGTCAGCCGATTTGCTGAAAGCTTGATTGATATTCGGACTGCAACAGGGCAAGGAGACGTTTGCGTGTAAATTCGAGGTGGAACAGTGCAAATGCAGTGGAGCATGGAACAGCGCATGATGACAAAGGCGTCCGATAATGTCCAAACACCATTCAGCAAAGGACTCTTTCGGCTGGAACCTAACATTCGGCATGGTTCATTGCTTTGTCACGGTCCAAATGGGCGCGGCACGACATTTGCTCACGCTCCGGTACGATATTACGATCAAGGAACGGCATCATGATCAATCAGTGGAAGCTCGGCGACCACGTCAAGTGGCAGACACCGCAGGGTGAAACGAAAGGAAAAATAGTACGCATTTTGCGTGAGCGAGTGCATCTGGATGGTCACACGTTTGATGCCAGTGCCGATGATCCACGCTACGAAGTGGAAAGCATGAAATCTGGATAGCGTGCGGTTCATCGCGGGGAAAGTTTGCAAGCCGCGGGTGGCTAGGTCTTCGTTCGGTCTAAGTGCAAGCACGGTGCTGCAATGGGCTCTCCCGGTATGCGCGTTGATCGTATCTCAGGGCGGAACGGATCGATCAACTCTTTTACGATCGACGGCGATTCGTAACGGTGCGATTTGGGTTCGCATGTTGGGTTTGCGGGTTCTGGTGCAAACAGGTAAGAGTGTTGAGAATGTTCCTACATGTAGGATATTGTATGAAGAAGACAGAACAGCATTCCATACGGCAGGCATAGCGGCATGCTTGAGACCGAGTTTAGTCAGATCGAACTGGCCCTTGCGAATGCGATGCATCAATTCGATGCCAGAGATCGTTGCCGCGGCATTTGCGAACCATTTGAGGCCAAGCATCGCGTTCGTTCTCGATTTGATGTTTCGATGGCCCTGCTCAATCAGATTGTTCAGATACTTCGAGGATTGGACCTTCGTGTCTTCGGGCAGCAGGTTATCGACCTTCATTTCCCGCACCGCGCGGTGCGAGGCAGCGTAACCGTCGAGCGTGATAGTCTCTGGTGACTGGCCCTGGTGCCTGGTCGCCTCGCGAAAAAAGCTTTGGCTGCGGCCACGTCGCGTTTGACCCCGAGTAAGAAGTCCTCTGTATGGCCATCTCGATCGACCGCCCGGTACAGGTAGACCCATCTGCCACGAATCCTCATATGGGTCTCGTCGACCCGCCACGATCGACCCGAAGGGATCGCAAATCGGTTCCAGCGTTTAACGAACTCCGGGGTAAAGCGCATCACCCAGTGCATGACGGGGGTGTGAGCCAGCGATAAACCGCGCTCTGCCATCATTTCCACCAAATCACGTAGGCTGAGCTTGTAGCGACGGTACCAGCGCACGCACAGGACGATGATTTCTTGATCAAAATGTCGACTATTAGACAGCACATCTCCGCCTTTGCGCTTGCTCATCAGCGTTCACCCGATTGTTGGGCTCAATACTTTAACCGATTCCCACCGGCTATTTGCACCAGTGCCCCTTTTGGCAGGTTGCGCCATTGTTAAAAACAGCACAGCAGTAGGCCATCGGTCGATCACCGGATTCGCATGGAGGAAGTGAGGTTCGTTGAGACTGCTTCTACCTGAATCGGGAAGTTGCCATTTGCCACGCGAGTGCCCACGAAATCGTGTTTTCGGGGCCATGATATTCGTCACAAAATAGTCTGATCTCGGATTTCAGATGACACGCAGGGACGTCCATCAACAATGAGTCAAGCATCGCCGGCCAAAATGCTTTGTCGGTTACTCTCATGAGATCGATAGGTTGCATTGCGTTGTCATCAAAAGATTCGTAGGCAACGAAATGGGCGACAAACAAATCGATCAATGCGAGCGTATCGGATAGCAATTTCGGCTGCGGTGTGATCATGGCGTATTGCGCGCTGATTGCTTTAAAAAAACAGCCGTTATCGAAGAACTCTGTGTCCCAGGTACAACCGCGTCGTCTGTAGTTCGTCGGGACGGCCAAGATCAGTTCTCGAAGCAGCGCAGGCCGGTGCGCGGATACGCTTGCTGCTTCGATACTCTTGATCGCCTGGAAGAAGAGCCAGCCAGCGGGTCGTCCCGTCCGCACTTTTCCAATTTTTTGAATCGCGGTGATACTTGACGGAGATAGGGGAACAATAAGTGTCCGGAGCCGCTTGCTCACTAATCCAATGTTGAAAAGCCCACGCGCTTGAAGCGCGGTGAAAATGGTGGTTAAAAGCTCATCGGGTAGTTTTTGCAGCGTACCTGGATTGGGTTGCCTGTGAATATTTTCGTCGTTATCACTGTTGTCCCGCTCAACGCTTTCCGAGGAGAGATACGTCAATGCATAGGTGATGATTCGCATGGCGATGGACGGAAAAGATCGTTTATAAAAACGATGAGTACCGTTCAGATTGTCGACGTTCGTCTGACCAACGCATATTTATCGCGCAAAACGAAGCGAACCTGTCGTCTCGGGTTCACGGCGCGCATTTGTTATGAAAGACGTGCCCGAGCGGCCGTGCGGGTAAATAACGATATCGCTTCGATGCAATAGAACGTTTATCAGTGGTGCGCCGCTAAGCGGCTAGCTACCAGTGTTCAGTCTGGTCACCGAAATGTGGATAGAAGGTTAATCTCGTTAGTGTCGTCGTCGGTGCAACGATTATGCGCATATTCGCAATCGAGTACATATCGATTCTTCACTGCCGCAACGAACGTCCAGTCGTCAGGCCGCCATCTATGGGCAGCAGCGCATATGAACGCGATGTCGTTGCTGTCTTTTACGCTTCGGAAAATGTCGGTAATGACGCACTCTTCAACCGCCTGCCAGTGTGTAAAGTGCCTCACACCGTATCGACAACGCAATGTCTCGCGTACCTTGACGCCGTCGAAACGACGAAACAAGTGACTGGCCGCCTCGCACGCAAAGGCCAGGGACACCGCGTCAAACGTGATTTCGCTGCGGTCGAAAAAGTCGGAGAGGACACTTCGAATGGGAATGTCGACCTTGCTTTCCAATATTGGTGTGAGCGCATCTGGCCAGTACGTAAGTGCAATATCCTTGAACTCTCCGGGGTACGGGGTGACGGTCGGAAAAAAGTGTCGAAAGTACTGTCGAGGTTGCCATACGTTGAGATACCTTACGGTGTAGAGCTGCCCAAATGACGTGGCACGCCATAACGACTCGGGTTTTGACGTGACCCAGGTGATCATTTCATTAATTTTTGTATCGCGGCGGTGAAGCCCAATCCAGTCGATATTGTCCGACTCTACAAGGGGGATAGTGGCACGTTCCAGGAGCAATGCCGGTTGCCATTCCTGGCGTATATTCACGATGGATTGAAATGCCACATCCAGCCCGTTTTGACTTTGCACATTATGCAAAGCGGTAAACGCCTGCGTGCAGTGGACGTAGTCACCCCAGAGTATCGCCAGACAGGTTTGCAAGACATGGCGAAACAGACTGCGTCACGCGCATCAACGTGTACTATGATAGACGCGACGTGGTCACGCATTAAGACGCTCTCGCCGTACGGACCTATAGGGATGTATCTGTCTATCCCATCCAACACGCTGGTGGTTGTGATATCCATCGTTCGTACCCGAGTAAGAAAACGAAAAATGAAGTTTGCGCGGTTTTCTGTCGTGCCGGGTTGATCAACTTCGGATATCGCTATCAGAGCGCGCCTTTCATCAAGCGATGAGATTGGCGAGCAAAAAAACAAGGGAGGCATGACGATCCGTCGTGCCTCCCTTCTTGCAATGCTGACGCAACGCTGCTACGCGTCGCGCCTTATCGAACGGCCTTTAACAGACCTTGTGCAGCCAGCCACGTTTGTCTTCCGAGATGCCGTGTTGCAGGTCCAGCAGTGCCTGACGCAACTGCATCGTCACGGGACCGTTTTCGCCGCCATTGATGGTCATTTCGAAACCATTCGCCTTGGCCTTGCCCACGGGTGTGATTACCGCAGCGGTGCCGCAAGCAAATACTTCTGACATACGACCATTTGCAAGGTCTTCACGCCATTGTGTGACAGAGATCCTGCGTTCTTCCGTGTGGAATCCCAGGTCGCGGCCCAGTTCCAGCAGGCTGCGACGTGTGACGCCTGGCAACAGCGAACCGGTCAGTTCCGGTGTGACCAGCGTGACCTTGTCGCCTTCCTTGTAGACGAAGAACAAATTCATGCCGCCCATTTCTTCGATATCTTCGCGATGGGCGGCGTCCAGCCAGACGACTTGGTCGCAGCCGTGTTGCTGGGCTTGTGCTTGCGCCGCCAGGCTGGCGGCGTAGTTGCCTGCACACTTCGCTTCGCCGGTGCCGCCGAGTGCCGCGCGTACGTAGTCCTGGCTGATCCATACGGTCACCGGCTTTACGCCTTGCGCGAAGTACGCACCGGCCGGCGATGCGAAAAGGAGGAAGAGGTATTCATCCGACGGACGTACTCCCAGGTAAGCGTCCGATGCAAACATCAGTGGACGCATGTACAGACTCTCACCGACAGGCGTTGGCACCCACTTGCGGTCCATTGAGATCAGCGCATCACCCGCTTCCAGGAAGCGTTCCGGCGGCAGCGCGGGCATGGCCAGACGCGCCGCGCTACGGTTGAAACGCTCGGCATTCTGGTCCGGGCGAAACGTCGCAATACTGCCGTCCGGTTGTGCAAAGGCCTTATAGCCCTCGAAGATCGCTTGACCGTAATGCAACGCCGAGGTGGCGGGGTCCAGAGACAATGGGCCGTAGGCCTTCAGCTCGCCTTGCTGCCATGCGCCGTCCCGGTACGGAATCACGACCATGTGATCCGTAAATATGCGACCGAAGCCCGGGCCGGTCGTACGCGCGATGCGTTCGGCATCGCTCAGGATATGGTCGGAAGGCGTGACGCGCAGCGTCGGTGTGGAGGCGATCATGGCAAGCGCTTTCTTGATAACACGGAAAACCACGATGCTACCGAAAAATGAAAGATTTAGCAGGGAAATTGCCGTGGCGGGTATTCCACGCCAAAACGTGTCGTATATGTCATGGGTCTGAAGCGGCTTTGCGCTGCACTATCACTGTTACCGTACAGTCAACCCATGTGCGTCCATGCTGGTTTATCGTTACGGCTATGGGTTCATGGGTTCATGGGTTCGATGGGGATATTGACGCGTGAAAGTTTTGGAAAATCAGTGGCTTACCTACGTAAAACGCCTCCAGGCCATCGCCTCGACGGGATTGCACTTTGCCGAGGGCGTGTTTGATAGAGAACGTTTCGAGGAAATAGCGCGCATTTCGAATGCGATGCTTGCAGATCTTGGCAATGTGCCGATCAACCACATTCCGGACCTGATGCCTCCGATGGGCACCGCCTATGCCACACCCCTTATCGAAGTGCGGGGTGCGGTAATCGTTGACGACCAGATTTTATTGGTTCGCGAGAAATTCGATGGTTTGTGGACGATGCCGGGTGGCTATGCCGACGTCGGGCTGTCGGGTGCGGAGAATACGGCCAAGGAGGTATGGGAGGAGGCCGGCTTGCGCGTGAGTGTGAAGTCATTGTTCAGCGTGAGACACAAGGCCAAGGGCGCGTACAAATTGGACCCCCGTGATTTCTACAAGCTGTATTTCCTATGCGAATCGGAACCGGGAGCGGTGCCCCGGGTGGGTGTCGAAACGTCCGAAGTTGGGTTTTTTTCACCGGATGCGCTGCCACCGCTGTCCGAAGGACGGACGATCGTCGGTGACATCCTCGATGCGTTCCGCTTTGCCCGCGGCGAAGTGACGACGACGATTTTCGACTGAGGCATGTGCTTTCTAAGCAGCGTATGGACGGAACGGGCTTCTGCTCCGTGCTGCTTACATCGGGAAGGCACTTGTCTGGTTTGCTTATGGGTTGTCGAGAATCATGCTTTTCGGGGAGACGCCGTTGCCGTGATCGCGCAACGGCCCGATCTGCCGCGTTATTCCTCGGGGAACAATTGCGGTGTCTTGCGCGCGCGCCGCGCGGAGGCGCCGGGTCTGCGCCCGCGTTTCGCCGGTGCTGCTTCCGCCGTGGGCGTGACCGCATCGACTTCTTCGTCTGGCGTGCTTGCGGCAACGGCAACCGTGCTCGGTGGCACAACGCTGCTTACGTTGACGGCCAGCGTGTCGGCGGACGGAGTGGCTATTTCAAGCGGTGCCTCGCTATCGAGTTCGAGCATTTCCGTGACGACCGTGCTCGCGCGCTTCGATGGGGCACGCCGTGCACGGCGTGCGGCCGAGGCTTTGCCGGGGCGGGGTCGCTCGCCAAGTGACAAGGCGTCCGCATCCCGGTCCGCTGCCAGATAGTGCGCGGAATCGCTGGCCACTGGTGCGCCGGTCAACGTGCCGGCTGAGTCTTCGTCGAAGAGTCCCCCGTCGGCGCCACGGGTGCGGGCATCGGCCGTAAGAGGTGCGTCGTCTGCAAACGCATCGCCAGCATCGCCGTACGGGGCGTCGATAATCGCCAGCACGGTATCTGCCGTCGTCGCCCTATTGGCGTCCTCGGCAAATGCACCTTGGTCGACTTCGACAACCGACTCCGCGTCGCGTCTACCACGGTCGCTGCCTGGGTCGCGCTCATTATTTGCGTCGCGGCTGCGATCGCGATCCCGGCCACGACGCCGAGACTTTTTCGCGGGTGCGCGGTCCGCGGTTACCGCCTCGTTGGACCGGGGGGCTGCGCTGCGCTGTGTGCCAAGCGATCCCTCGTCGGCGACGTTGGCGTCCTGCGAAGCGGCAAAATCCTGGCGTGCGCCGCGGTTCGGCGATTGAGGAGCGGGCGCGGCAGATGCCGGCGGCTCTTCCAGCCGGCTGCCGATGTCCTGGGCGCTTCGGAACACATAGGTGCCCGACTTTTCGTCCCGACCCACTTCAAACAGTCCTCGCGCCTGTGCCTCGTCTAGAAGGCCACCGAATGCGCGGAAGCCGAAATACGACTCATTGAAATCGGGGCGGCGGCGTTTGATGGCCTCCTTCAGCACCGATGCCCAGATCTTGTTGCTATCGCCCCGTTCGGTCACCAGTGCATCAAACGTTTCCACTGCAAGCGCAAAGGCTTTTTCCTTACGCGCTTCTACTTCGGGGGAATCTTGCTTCCCCGGTTTCTGGCGCGGCGCGCGGTCTTCATCATTCTTGCGGGTTGCCGCGTCACGCTTGGCCTGGGCGCGCTGTTGTTCGCGCACCAGATCGTCGTAAAAAATGAATTCGTCGCAGTTTGCAACCAGCAGGTCCGACGTGGAATTCTTGACACCCACGCCGATGACCTTCTTGGCGTTTTCGCGAAGTTTGGACACCAGCGGCGAGAAATCGGAATCGCCACTGATGATGACGAAGGTGTCGACGTGAGACTTCGTGTAGCAAAGATCGAGTGCGTCAACCACCAGGCGAATATCGGCGGAATTCTTGCCGGTTTGGCGGACGTGCGGGATTTCGATCAGTTCGAAGCTCGCCTCGTGCATGGCGGCCTTGAAACCTTTGTACCGATCCCAGTCGCAATAGGCTTTCTTGACGACAATGCTGCCCTTGAGCAGCAGTCGTTCCAGCACCGGCTTAATGTCGAATTTCTCGTATTTCGCGTCGCGCACGCCCAGCGCGACGTTTTCGAAATCACAGAAAAGCGCCATGCTGACGCTGTCGTTGGGTAAAGCCATGGATGCTCCCGGCGCGTGCATGTTGCACGCGTTGCGTAAAAAGGTTCAAAACGCGGTTTTCGTTGCGGGTAGCCCACACCGAATGCGTCATATCGCGGAATACTAAACCTTTCGATTATACGCATCCATTCCGTTCCGCCGGCGACCGCGCCTGCTCAGGGCGCCGGGTTGGGTTGCTTTTCGTGAAGCGCGTCGATTTCCGTGAGAATTTCCTCGCTCAATGTGACGTCGGCGCTATCGATATTTTCCTTCAATTGTGACAGCGTAGTGGCACCGATCAGGTTGCTGGTCGTGAACGCACGCCCATTGATGAACGCCAGCGCCATCTGCGTCGGCGACAGTCCGTGCGCCTTTGCCAATGCCACATACGCGCTGATTGCCGCGACCGACTGCGGTTTGCTGTAGCGCGCGAAGCGTTCATACAGCGTAATTCGCGCGCCGGCCGGACGGGCGCCATTTTCATATTTGCCCGTGAGCCAGCCGAACGCGAGCGGTGAGTACGCCAACAGCCCCACGCCGTCGCGATGCGTGAATTCTGACAAACCGTTTTCGAACGTACGGTTTACCAAGCTGTAGGGATTCTGGATGCTGACGATTTTCGGCAGATCCAGCCGTTTCGCCGCATGCAGGAATTGCGCAACGCCCCATGGCGTTTCGTTCGATACACCGATGTGCCGGATCTTGCCGGCCTTGACCAGCTCCGCCAAGGCCGTCAATGTTTCCTCGATGGGTACCGAATACGGATCGTCGATCCATGGGTAGTTTGATCGGCCGAACGTCGTTGTGCTGCGGTCAGGCCAGTGCAACTGGTATAGATCGATATAGTCTGTCTGCAGCCGTTTCAGGCTACCGTCGACCGCCTGTTGCAGGTTGACCCGGTCGAACTGGTTGGTCTCTCCGCGAATGTGCCTGGGATTATGCGGTTGACGGGCCGGTCCGGCGATCTTTGTCGCCAGCACCACCTTGCCGCGCCGCTCCGGATGTTTGGCGAGCCAGGTGCCGATGTATTGCTCGGTTCGACCTTGCGTTTCAGGGCGGGGTGGTACCGGATACATTTCCGCCGCGTCGATCAGCGTGACACCACGCGAGATCGCATAGTCGAGCTGTGCGTGTGCATCGGCTTCGGTATTCTGTTCACCCCAGGTCATGGTGCCCAGACCGATCACACTGACGTCGATGCCGCTGTCACCCAGTTTTCTGTATTCCATTTGCGTTGTCCTTGGCGAGGGTCACGGGTACCGGTCCCGTAAGCGTCGACCGCGGCGCGCCTGGAAAGGGACGCATGCGTGTCTTTCGCGGGCGGCGGGACCCGGCAAGAGCAGTACGCTATCACATCCGTCATGAACATGCGTTGTGCGCTACTATCGATCAGGCTGGCGGCGTCGCCGGCAATCATTGCGTTGATTGAAGTTGCGGTCCTGAAAACTATCAAGGAGGATGCATGTCGATCGAAACGTTGCGCTCGAACCCGTTGATCCGTATGCCACGTGGCGCGCTGGTGGCGTCGGCTATCGTATTGACCACGATGACCGCCTCACTGCCGGCCATGGCGAAAGTCGTCCACTTCAGCTCGACGCTTACCGCGGCGAATGAAGTGCCGCCGCACCAGACGGACGGCACGGGGGCGTTGACGGCAAGCTACGATACGAAGTCGAAGAACTTCGAGTACGAGGTGAGCTATGACAAGCTGACCGGCCCGGCGACGGCCGCGCATTTCCACGGTCCGGCGCTTGCGGGCGAGAACGCCAAGCCCGTGATTCCGATTGCCGCGGATGCGCTTGCCAGCCCGATCAAGGGCAGCAAGACGCTGACGCCCGAACAGGCCAAGGACCTGCTGGCAGGCAAGTGGTATTTCAACGTTCACACTGCCGCGAATCCGGGTGGTGAAATCCGTGGGCAAATCGAGAAAACGAAGTAACGGGCCTGAGCCGTACCGTCACGCTTACGCCGGTACGGCGGATACCGCACGGCATCCGCGTTCACGAGGAGGACCTTGCCACCAAAATAAGAGTGGACGGGGCCAGAGGGGGCGTCGCCAGAAGCCTTTCTACCTTTGCTCAGTGACTTCGCCCTGCATCTGCTGAAGCAGATAAAGCCGTTGGTAGATGCCGCGATCGATGGCCATCAATGTCTCGTGATCGCCGGACTCGGCAATCTGTCCATGATTCAGCACGATGATACGATCCGCGCGCCGGATGGTGGAGAGCCGGTGCGCGATCGAAATCATCGTCACTTTGCCGTGCAGCGCTTCCAGCGCGCGTTGTACCGTCTGTTCGGTTTCGCTATCGATATGGGATGTTGCTTCGTCCAGCAGCAGGATCTTGGGTTTCCCGGCGAGCGCACGGGCAATGGCAATCAGCTGTTTTTGCCCGCTGGACAGGCGTCCGCCGTTTTCCCCCATATCGGTCGCATAGCCTTGCGGTAGCGCCATGATCAAGGCATGGGCACCGGCCGCGTGCGCCGCTTCCTCGATCCGGGCGTCGCTCAGGTCTCGACCCATGTCGATATTCTCGCGTACGCTGGCGGCAAACAGGAAAGGATCTTGCGGCACCAGTCCGACACCGGCACGAAAGGTTGCGTCGCCGATCGTGCGCAGGTCCTGGCCATCGATCGTGATCGTTCCGTGTTGCGCGATGTAGAAGCGCAGCAGCAATGACAGCAGCGTCGACTTGCCGCTTCCGGTATGACCGACGATCCCGTAAAACGCACCCGCCGGAATCGCCAATGCGATGTCATGCAGCACCGGATGCATCGGATCATAGCCAAAGGTCACGTGATCGAAGCGCACCGCCCCCCCGTGGGTGTTGGCGTCGCTGCCTGTGAGGGCGTTGCCCTGCGAGGTGGCATCGTTATCCAACGCCGCCACCGCCGGCGGTAACGTTTCGTGCAACAGGCCGTTGACGCGCGCCGCGGCCACCACGGCCTGCTGCAACTGGCTGAACTGCATCGTGATCTGAATCAACGGCTCCACGACACGGGCGATATAGCTGACGAATGCGTACAGGATCCCTACTTGTGCATTCGACATTTCCTGAATGCCGAACCCATACAGCACGACCACCAAAATCAGCACATTCAGCAAATCCAGCGCGGGCCGTAGCAGCCAGGCGTTGACGACCAGTTCCGCGCGGCGGGCCTGGTATTGGGCGTTGTTCGTGGTGATGAAACGTTGCGTGAACCGCCCGGCGGCGTTGCTGGCCTGGACAACCGGCATGCCGGCGATCGATTCGCCCATTTGAGCATTGATATCGCTGCGCAATTGCCGGGCACGGGCCACGGACGGCGCGCTCCAGCGTTGATATAACCAGACGATCAGCACCATCGCCGGCACCAGGGTCAGCACGATCAGCATCAAGCGCCAATCGAGCCAGGCCATAGCGAGCAGTGCCCCGCTTACGACGATGCAACTGTCGAGCATGACGAACAGCACCTGCACGTAAAGCGCCTTGACGGATTCCGTATCGTTGGTGACGCGGCTGACCAACTGGCCCGTGATCGCCTTGTCGAAGAATGCCATCGGCAAGCGCATCACATGGCCATACACCTGTTCCCGGAGGCGTCTTACCGAGCGCATCGCCACGCCGGCCAGACGCGTCAACTGGAAGTAACGGATCACCCCCGCCACGCAAGCGCTGACGGCGCCAAGCGTGAGCAGCATGACGATCGGTGTCCAGGCAAGCCGATGCGGCAACAGATACGCATCGATAAATCGTTTGCCGAGCAGCGGCGACAGCGCTTCCAGCAGGGCGGCCACGGTGAGCCAGGCAGTGCCCACTAGAACGTGTCGACGTTCCGGCGCGGCGGCCAGACGTAAGAGCGCGAACGCCGCACGGCGTTCGGCTTTGCCGCCGCCGGTGTCGCGCGTCGTGTGGGCGGTGTCAGGCATGTCAACTGGCATCCAGGCTTGCCTCCAATTGCTGGTAACGCCATTGGCGGGCGTACCAACCGTCCCGTTCCAGCAGCGTGTCGTGATTGCCATGCTCGATGATGTGCCCCTCCTGACGGCTTTCGACACCGCCCAGCACGATGATATCGTCCGCATCGGCCACCGCGGACAGGCGATGACTGACGATCAATACGGTGCGCCCGCGTCGTGCGGCACGTAAATGCCGCAGAATCTGCGTTTCCGTGCCGGTGTCCACGGCTGACAAGGCATCATCGAGCAACAAGAGCGGCGCGTCGGCCAGCAGCGCGCGTGCAATGGCGATACGCTGCCGCTGCCCGCCCGACAGCGATACTCCGCGCTCGCCGACCGGCGTTTCATAACCCTGCGGTAATCGCAGGATGTCATCATGGACAGCGGCAAGACGGGCCACCCGCGCGATGTCCTCGCGGCTTGCGTCAGGGCGCGCGAGTGCGATATTGTCGGCCACGGACGCCGAAAACAGGAACGCCTCTTGAGGCACCCAGGCCACTTGCTCGCGCAGCGCCTGTAGCGAATAGGTGGCGAGGGATGCTCCGTGCCAGCGGATGTCGCCCTGTTGCAATGGATAATGTCGCAGCAAAAGACGTAGCAGGGTGGATTTACCGGCGCCCGTGGTGCCGACGATGCCCAGCGTGCTGCCCGCCGCCACCGGGAACGACACATCGGTGATCGCCGCGTGGGGTTGATCCGCATACGAGAACGTCACCGCATCGAAGACCAATGCCGGTTCGTCGGATGTCTGCGCCGTGGCGGCGGTCGACACCCCTTCCCGCTCGTTGTCGGCGTCCGTTGCACGCGTCGTGGCCGACGGCTCGGCCGTACCGCCAGTGCCGTTATCGTCTACTTCCGATTCGGCCGAGAGCAAGGGGTTCAAGCGCGTCCAGGCGGCGCGGCCACGCTCGATCAGCGACAGCACCCAGCCGGCGGCGAACATGGGCCAGATCAGTTGCCCCAGATACATGCTGAAGCTGGTCAGGTTGCCGATGGTCATCTGGCCAGTCCACACCAGGTAGCCGCCATATGCCAATGTGATGGTCGTCGATGCCGTCAGCGCAATACCGACGACGGGCGAGAACGCCGCTTCCCACCGCTGTGCTTCGAGATTGCTGTTTGCTGCGTCACGCGCCAGTTTGGCGAGTACGTTCGCGTTATGCGCCTCCAGTCCAAGCGCGCGGACGGTGCGCACGCCGCTGAGTGTTTCCTGGACGTGGTCGTTTAATGTGCTGAATCGGCCAAGGGAGTCGCGCCAGGCGTGGTGAATCCGGTTCGAGATCAACCAGAAGCCGAAAGCCATGAACGGGAAGGGCAGCAAGGCGGCGAGGCTCAGGCGCCAATCAATGCCGCCGGTCATCATCGCGACAACCAGGATCAGCGTCATCGAGCCGTCGAAGCCGGCTAACAAGGCCTCGCCGGCAGTCATTTCCACCGCGTCGATATCGTTGGTAGCGCGCGCCATCAGGTCGCCCGTACGGTGCCGATGGAAAAAACCAGGACTTTGTAGCGCGAGCGTCCGGTAGATCCGCTCGCGCAGCGACGTGCCCAGCTTGTAGGCGGCTGCATACAACGTCACGCGCCAACCAACCCGCAAAAAATAGATTGCCAATCCCATTGCCAGCAAAATCGCCAGATCCCCCATGAGCGCGAGGAGGTGCAACTGATGCGCGACAAGCCCGTCGATGATACGTCCGACCATGCGCGGAATCATCACGCTGAGCACGGCCACGCCTGCCAGCATCACGGCCGATGCAGCGTAGGGACGCCATTGCTGGCGGGTAAAAGTCGCCAGAAGGCGTAACAAGGACATGGATTGCATAGAAACGCTGTTGCGGCGGTGCCGGAGGGTGACCGGCACGAAAATCGGGCAGCGGCCGGGACACGGAAATGGGCACGGACCGGCTGTTAAAGGCACGTGCCACGCACCGGATGCGCATTGTCAGTCTGCTGTAAGACGACCGCTAGTGTAGCGGACTCGGATGACAGACGCTCCGCGGTGCCGGACAACCTTCGTCAGTGCAGGGTCTGCTTGCTGAGCGGGATGGCTGCGGCACTGCCCGTGGCCGCAGGCCGTGTGGGATAACCGGGTTGCGTGCGTACCCAGCGGTGGCGTGCCCGTTCCAGCGGCCGATCCACAATATAGTAGACCAGCAAGGACAGGCCGACGATGATGACGAGGGGCAACGGCAGCCAGGGTAGACGGGCAAGGGTGCCGGTCGGCAGCAGACCGCGATCGTGCATGGCCAGAAGCACGATGCCGTGCAGGAGGTAGACCTCATAGGACAATGCCCCAAGGAGCCGGTCGAGGCGCGCCGGATCGATGCGGCGATGTAGCCACCGCATCACGCCCGCTCTCTCGATTGTGATTTCCTTGCCGGGACGTTTCCGGGTAGTCGTCATCGCATAGGGCAGCAGCGCGACGGCGATAAACAGGTTGGCCAGCGTATTGAAGTACGACATCTCGCCGTAAGCGCTGCCAAAGAACATGACGCCGCGCAGCGGGCGATATACGGCGCAGATCAGCAGGATGGCCAACGCGATGGCCGCGCCCGACTGCACCTGGGTCGCCGAAAAGCGCCAGTCACGGCGTGCTACCCAGGCACCCGCGACAAAGAAGGCGAAGTAGTCCGGCAAGATGCCAATCGTCGAATCATCCCCCCGGTATGCGAGCAGCATATGCAGCAACCCGAGGACGCACACCGCGAACAGGAAAATCCGCCCGGTCCGCGCGCCGACCGACGGTATCTCCACGTCTGCCGTCGTGCCGTCCGTCGGACTGCCTTGCATCCTGCGCGTCTTGTCCAGTAGCCAGATGACAAGCGGTGCCACCACGTAAAACTGCAATTCGATATCGATCGACCACAGCGGACCGATTACGCGCCACGCTGGTGTGATCGTCGCGTAACCGAACAGCAGCACATGCGAAAAATAATAATGGATTGCCGCGAACGTGCCGGACGTCGTGCTCCCGACCACATTGCTCGACGCGGCGGTATCCAGGCCGGGTGGCACAGTGGGCGGGAACAGCAGGGGATGCGGTAAGGCGATCCAGCCACAGGCCGCGCAGATCAGCATCAGCGCCAGCGCCGCATAGAAGACCGGAAAGATCCGCCAGAGTCGAGAAAGGTAGAAGGTGCGTACCGGACGGGCCACATGCCGGTATTCGGCGTGCCACATCCGGTCGATCCAATAGCCGCTCAGCGCGAAAAAGAGGAAGACTGCCGATGCTCCCAGCTTCAACGGCGTGGTGTGCGTTACAAAGACGACGAACGCAAGCCACAGACGAAATGCGCCAGGTGACAGGACGGGCAGCTTGAACGACATGGACAACACCTCGCGACAATTCGATTGGACCGTATCATGCTACCTCCTATGCGGTCCTTCGCGCTTAGTCAGTCCTTTTTGCTGCAGGGCGTTTGCTGCCGCTCAGGCGGCGGCTCGACCGGTGCGTGCCGCCTTGTCTTCCTCGATGGCAAGGCGTTCGCGGGCGATCGGCAAGAGATCACGGCCGTACGCCAGCGCATCCTCCAAGGGATCGAATCCGCGCACCAGGAATGTCGTGATACCCAGGCGATAGTATTCGACCAGCGCATCGGCCACTTGTTCTGGCGTGCCCACCAGGCCAGTGGAATTGCCGGCGGCCTTGGTCAAGGCCGCCATGCCGGTCCACAAGCGCCGATCGACGACCGCACCTCGTGCTGCCGCGGCGAGCAAGCGCTTTGCGCCCACGTTTTGCGGATCTTGCGGTCGACGCGTGAAATTCGGGGAACGCGTGACCACCTCCTTCGCACGTTCGAGGATCGCATCGGCACGCGCCCAGGCGGCCTCTTCGGTCGCGGCAATGACCGGACGCAATGACAGGCTGAAGCGAATCTTGTCTTGCCGGCCATATCGTGCCGCCGCCGTGCGCACGCGCCCGACCAATTCGGCAACCTGATCCAGGGATTCACCCCAGAGCGCATACACGTCGGCGTGCTTGCCTGCCACTTCGATCGCGGCATCCGATGCGCCGCCGAAATACACCGGCAAATGTGGCAGGTTGGCTCGGGGGACGGGGCGAATCTGCGATTTGTGCCCTTTCACCCGGTAGAACTCGCCCTGGTGGTCAAACGGTGCATCGCTGGTCCAGGCGGTCTTGACGACATCCAGGTATTCATCGGTGCGGCGGTAACGGGCAGTATGGTCGAGGAAATCACCGTCGCGTTGCTGCTCGGTGTCGTCGCCTCCGGAAATAATATGCACCGCGAGCCGCCCCCCGGAGAAATGGTCGAGCGTGGACAATTGCCGGGCAGCCAGCGTGGGCGCGACAAAGCCCGGTCGATGGGCGAGCAACACCCCCAGGCGCTGGGTTTGATGCAGCACGTACGCGGCAATCTGGCCGCCATCCGGCGAGGCGCTGGAATGCGCGATCAGTACCCGGTCGAAACCACCGAACTCATGGGCCTGCGCCACCGAGCCAATATAGGGCACATTTAGCGTGGGTCCTTGAGGCAAATGCGTCTCGCTGGACTCCTGGTGGCTGACATAGCCGATGAATTCGATGCTCATGCGGGCTCTCCAAGAAGACTTTCATGCAGGGATCGTTGTCCCATTCCACGAACACCATAGCGATGTGCGCCTTCGGATCGCAAGCGACGAATTTCGATAAGGATATGCATGGATGATTTCTATCCATCTTAGAAATCGTTGTTTGGGATAGGGGGAGCCTGCTACTAGCATGAAAGGTCATGTAATGATGTCCGGATATTCTGGAAACGAGATCCATGCAGAAGCCCTTGATTTCATCGCTCCCGTCTTTTCGGGCGTTCCAGTCCTGGCGCCAGACCATCGGTGCCGGGGCATCGATCGGCGACGCACTTACCGCCGGCGACGACTTGCGCGAACATGGCGACGCGGGGCGGCGTGCATGGCTGCGACAGGCCGTGTCGCTGGGCGCAGCGGCCGCCTCGGCAAGCTTGTCCGTGCCGGCGTGGGCGGTTTCCACTGCATCAGGCGCCGGGCAAGTGTCCGATGCGGCGTTGCGGAATGTGACGTTGCGCGTGGGCGACCAGACTGGCGCGACCCGCGGCCTTTTCGAGGCTGCCGGCCTGCTGAAGGACGTGCCTTTCAAGATCGAGTGGTCGGTGTTTCCCACCGCCGCCGCGTTGCACGAAGCCCTGAAAGCCAATGCGACCGATATCGGCTCGGCCAACGACTCACCCACGGTGACGGCCATTGTCGGTGGATCGCCAGTGCAGGTGGTGGCTGCGTGGCAGCGTACCCATTCGACCGATACGGCGTTGCTGACGCGGCCGAATAGCGGCATCGCATCTTTGCAAGGGTTGCGGGGTAAGACCATCTCGCCGACCACGCGCGGCAGCGTTGGTCATTTCCTGGTTGTCGGGCTGTTGCAGCAGGCGGGTATTCCGCTGAGCGACGTGAAGCTCGCATTCCTCGCGCCCACCGACGCCAGCGCCGCGTTTGCGAGCGGGGGCATTGATGCCTGGTCGACCTGGGGGATTTTTCGAGCCCGCACGGTCGGCGTGCTGCATGCGCAGACGCTCGATGACGGTGCACGCATCAATTCGGGTTTGTCGCTGTTGAGCGCGCATCCGGAGGCGTTGAAAGACCCCGCGAAAGTGGCCGCCATCGCCCACTTTGCACGTTTGCAGGATCGGGCCCTGGCATGGGGGCGGGGCAATCGCGCGGGCTATATCGATTGGTTCAAGCGGTTTTCCAAGCAGGACGATCAAGTCGCCGCCGGCACTTATAACGATGCCGTGGGCTATCAACGCCAGCCTATCGGGGATGGCGTGCGGCAGCGCGTCGACGCGACGTACAAGACGTGGATTAGCGCGGGCTTGTTGCAACCGGGTGTCGATCTCGCCGCCCACCTCTATCATGGGATAACGGCATGAGTGCGGATCCACAATCCCTCCGCGCCCCGGGCTCGTCGCGCGCTCCGTCTTCCGATCCCCGGCAGGAAGGAGGCGATGCGCGTGCACGCAAGGCGTCGCCTCTATCCTGGCAGCACTTGCCGCGATCGTTGCGGCGGACGGTGGGCGTCGCGGTGATCCTTGCCGCATGGTGGAGTTTGTCGGCAACCGGCGTGTTACGTCCGGAAGTGCTGGCGGGGCCGCCCGCGATCCTGTCCGCGGCGGTCTCGTTGTGGCAGGATGGAGAGCTGCCCGCGGCGTTGTGGGTATCACTGCATCGTGTCCTGATCGGCCTGGGGATCGGTGGCGCGGCCGGAGTCGGCCTGGCCTTGCTATGCGGCTTGTCGCGCGTTGCCGAAGACCTCGTGGACCCACCGATGCAGATGTTGCGCACGGTGCCACATATCGCGCTGATTCCGCTGCTGATCATCTGGTTCGGCATTGGCGAAACGCCGAAGATTGCATTGATCGCGCTGGCGAGCACTTTCCCCTTGTATCTGAATGTGTATGCCGGCATTCGTAACGTGGATGTGGGGTTGATCGAAGCGGCGCGCGTGCTCGAATTGTCGCGAGCCAGGCTGATCGCATTGATCGTGCTGCCCGGCGCGTTACCCAATTTGCTGACCGGCTTGCGTTACGCCCTCGGGGCGAGCTGGCTCGCGTTGGTGTTCGGTGAACAGATCAATGCCACCGCTGGCATCGGATATTTGCTGAGTAATGCACGGGACCTTTTTCAGACCGACGTGATCATCGTGTGCCTGATCGTATACGCCTTGCTGGGGCTGGCAGGTGACCTGATCGTTCGTTGGCTCGAAAAACGGCTGCTGGACTGGCGTCCCGCGTTCGACGGCGGCTGACCGGAGACGGGGCGCAGATCGGCGCGTTGGCGCAATCGCCATTGCCTCCGCGGCTTGCGCGCCCTTATGACGAAGTGCGGATGACACGAGAACCGATGGAAAACGATGCTTTGAACAACGTCGATCATTCCGGTCACGGCAACGTGGTGCGAACCCGCGCGCTCAGCCGACGCTTCGGCGAGCGGAAGGTGATCGACCGACTGGATCTCGACATCGCCGATGGCGAATTTGTCGCCTTGGTTGGACGTTCCGGCTGCGGAAAAAGCACGTTGCTGCGCGTATTGGCAAAGCTCGACGAGGCGGACGGTGGCGAAGTGATGGTTCCGGAACGGCGCGCCGTGGCGTTTCAAGCCCCACGCCTGATTCCCTGGCTCAAGCTGGCGCGCAATGTTGCACTCGGTGACGTGGGTAAAGGTAGCGCTTTGGAGCACCTTCAGCGCGTGGACGCGGCCCTTGAGGAAGTGGGGCTGGCGCAGCGGCGGGATGCCTGGCCGCGTGTGCTGTCCGGTGGTGAAGCGCAACGCGCATCACTGGCGCGGGCGCTACTGCGTCAACCGAAACTCCTGCTGCTCGACGAGCCGTTCGGCGCACTCGATGCACTGACCCGGCGCAACGCGCAGCGCCTTGTAAGCCGACTATGGCGCGCGCATCGATGCGCGGTCCTGTTGATCACGCACGATATCGATGAAGCGCTGTTGCTGGCGGACCGGGTTCTGGTCATGGAAGCAGGGCGTATATCGCACGAAGTGCAGGTTGATCTTGGACCCAACGAAGCGCGCGATATGACGGCGCCGCGCTTTGGTACACTTCGTCGCACCTTGCTGGATCGGCTAGGTGTGGAAGAAAAACCAGGAGGCGGATATGGTCAAGCTGCGTGATGGCGTGTCGGATACAACGATTATCGAACGTACCCTCTTGGACGCCGATGCTGATGTGCGGACGGCCATGGTGTCTGCTGCCAATGCATCGGCGATTGGCGGAGCGCCGGAAATCCGCCCGCCCGGATCGACTTCCTTTCGTGCATTCGTCGAGACGTTGACGCGGATTGTCACCACCGAAAATGCGGCACCGACGGTGGCCATGGAAGCGGCTGCTGTTGCCCGAGGCGAAGCCGCACTGCTTGCGCGCTGTACCGACGCGTTACGTCGTTTGATTGCCGTCGATGACTGGCTGCCCGACGCTTATGCGCAGCCCTCGGCCGATCGGTATCAACAGTTTCTGCTTTACCGTGATCCGGCTGCGCGATTTTCGGTGGTCAGTTTTGTATGGGGACCGGGGCAGCGCACGCCTATTCATGACCATACGGTCTGGGGTTTGATCGGCATGCTGCGCGGCGCGGAAGCCTCCGAGTCTTTCGCTCGCACGTCATCCGGCGCCGTAGTCGCTACCGGCCACGATGTGATCCTGCGACCGGGCACGGTGGAAGCCGTGTCGCCGACGATTGGAGACATTCATCGGGTATCCAATCTTTACGAGGATCAGACATCGATCAGCATCCATGTCTACGGTGCCGATATCGGGCAAGTCGCGCGATGGGTGTATCCGGAAGACGGTGGGGCACCGAAGCACTTCATCTCGGGCTATTCCAACGGGACATTGCCGCCGTTGCTTGATACCCTGTGAGGCGATGGCGCCGTGTATCAGCTAGCGCACTTCGAAACACCCCATCACGCCCCGCTCGCACGCCCCGACGACATACCAGAACGTCCGGGCGGCAATTCCTGGCAGTGGCAGGTCAGGGATTGGTGCCGATGACCTTCGCCGGACCGGCTTCCACGTGCGCGGATTGCGGGGCCGGCATCGTCAAGCCCTTCTTCGACGTGATGACCGGCACATCCGGCATGGTCACGGCGGCGGTAGGTTGGGCTTGTGGCGCTTTCATCTGACGCACTGCCGAGGCGGCTTCCGGCGCCAGATTCTGGCCATCTAGGTGCAGCTCGAATGACACGCGCTGCGCCTTCTGACCCTGTGCCACGTCCGCGTGCAATTCGCTGAGGCGGCGTTCATACCAATTCGTCACGCACGCGGCGTCGCGGCAATTCTTTTGCCGCCATTGCCATTGGGCGACCCGGCTGTCTTCCAGCGCCTGGCGATCCGGGGTGACATCCAGCGCATGCTTGTAGGCAGCGGCTAGCTGGTCATCGAGTTGTGACAAATAGGGCGTCTCGCAGACGACCTTTTCCGAGAATGATTGGCCTTTTTTGCAGTCAAAACTGGCTGCATGAGCCGAGATACTGGCCCCGGCGGCCAGAACCAACGCGGCGCCCACGGCGCGGCGAATCAGGGCACCGCCAGCGGCGGGCGAGCGAAAGAGAGTCGAGCGTTGCACTTTGGGTCCTCGTTTTCGAATGGAGCGCGATGCTGCCGAACTATCTTCGCTGCCCGGGCTGTCATCCCATCGACGGATCACTGCTGTCTTTTGTTCGAGTCCTTACCAATACTTTCCTCTAGTAGCCGCCGCGAGCACGCCGCCCTGCACGCGCCGCCGTGCGGCGTGATAATGGTGCAGGTCTTTTCGCAGTGCGTGCGTCGGCCGCGATCATGCGTCGCCGCCCGTGCACCATGCCCATCGGAATGAAGGAGCTACGCAGATGCCAACAGGACACACCAGGCCCGGCTACGACAAGCCGCTATATATCCTGCCGTTTGACCATCGCTCGTCCTATATTAAGGGCATGTTTGCGCTGAAGCCGCCTCTCACCGCGGCGCAGCATGCGAAGGTGTCGGATAGTAAGCAATTGATTTACGAGGGATTCAAGGCTGCATTGCAGCAGGGCGTGGACCCCAAGGCAGCCGGCATCCTGGTGGACGAGGAATTTGGCGCCGAGATCCTGAAGGACGCGGCCAGGCATGGATTTCTCACCGCCGTGTCGACGGAGCAAAGTGGCAGTGACGAATTCGACTTTGAATACGGCGACGATTTCGGCGCGCACCTGGATGCGGTCAAGCCCACCTTTGCAAAAGCGTTGGTCCGCTATAACCCCGAGGGCGACGCGGACATGAACGCGCGCCAGACAGTAAGGCTGAAGCGGCTCTCGGATTTCTGCATCGAACGCGGATTGCCGTTCATGTTCGAACTGTTGGTGCCGCCGACGGATGCGCAATTGGCCTCCGTCGGCGGCGACAAGGAAGCATTCGACGTCAAGCTGCGCCCGAGGCTGATGCGCGATGCCATCGAACGCTTGCAGGATGACGGCGTCGAGCCGGCAATCTGGAAGATCGAGGGACTCGATACGAAAGAAGATGCGGCGATGGTCGTCAAGGCGGCGAGACGTGACGGCCGCGACAAGGTCGGGTGCATTGTCCTAGGGCGCGGCGCGGACGCGAAGAAAGTGGTCTTCTGGCTTACCACCGCGGCGGCAGTGCCGGGATTTACCGGGTTTGCCGTCGGACGCACGAGTTTCTGGGATGCCGTGGACGGTTATGAGAAGCGGTTGCTGTCCCGTGAAGACGCCGCCGCCAGGATTGGTACCCAGTATCGTGAATGGGTAGCCGCGTTCGAGTCGGCGGCAAAGTAGTCACTTAAATTTTCTGGCACATCTCTTTTGCGGGCACCGTATCGTCAGTCAGGCGGCGGACGATACGGGCCGGGACGCCCGCCACCGTGCAATGCGGTGGTACGGCGGACAGCACCACGCTGCCGGCGGCTACCTTGGCAAACGCCCCGATCTCGATGTTTCCCAGCACCGTGGCACCGGCCCCCAACATGACTCCGTCCCGAACCTTCGGATGCCGATCGCCGCACTCTTTTCCCGTGCCACCCAAGGTCACGTTCTGCAGGATCGACACGTCGTCGCCAAGCACGGCGGTTTCGCCGATGACGATGCCTGTGGCATGGTCGAGCATCACGCCGCATCCTATCCGTGCCGCCGGATGGATATCGACGCCGAACCGCATCGAGGCATCATTGGTCAACGTCAGCGCAAAACCCGATCGGCCCGCATGCCAGAGACGATGCGCAACGCGCTGTATCTGCAGACCATGGAAGCCTTTCTGATTCAGCACGACCTGGAGCGGGGAAGGTGAACTGGGATCGCGGCCGATAACGGCGGCGATATCGCGTGTTGCCGCCGCGAGAATCCCGCCGTCGGCCATCTCCGTGACAAACAGTTCACGCAGCGCCGTTTCCGGCAAATCGGAGGACGCAAGTCGTGCCGCCAATGAAGCGGCCAGCATATGCGCGGGCGTCGACCATTGAAGGATGCGATGCGATAGTCTCATCGACAGCAATGGCTCCGCTTCAGCCAACGCAAACGCTTCTTCACGAATACGATCCCACATGAGGTCGGTATCGGTACGTCCGGGTGCATCGGGGCTAAGCGTGTCGTCGCGCGAGGGAGCAGTCATGAGGCGGCAGTGCGATAGGACCGGCGAGACCGTATCTACGCATCTTTTGTTATATCGATAGCACGTATCGTCGCTTGTGTTGCGCGATGCGTCAATTGCCGGTTCGGCAACCTTGTTTGCAACAGGGTTGGAAGGCTGCGTGTCGCTTCGGGACCGATGGGCTGACAGGCATCAAGAACGGACTCCCGGGTCAAGGCGCGGTGGCCGCTTCCAGCCACAAAAGGCCGCGCATCGCCTGTTCACGCGAGGCGCCACACATCGCCGCACTCGGTTGGAGCGATGCACAGACGGCGGGCCGTCGCGGATCACCGAAGATCATGCACCGTTCGGCGGCGTCGAGCTGCACGCAACGCACGCCTGCGGCCTTGCCGTCCGGCATGCCTGGAATGGGAGAGCTGATCGACGGCGCGGTGCAGCAAGCACCGCAATGATCCCGACAATTCATGGTGCGTGACAGGGAGGGTACCACTTTGACAGATCGACGCGCGGCGCTGGCAAGCGGCTTTTCTGGAAAAAGCGCTATTGTACCGGCAGGTTGCCGAGTGGGCGCATTCGCTGACGAACGACACCTTACGCTGCCTGCGTTACCCGCGCTGCGCGACCAGACGCGATACGGCATCGGCGGCACCACGGAGCGGCGCAAGATAAGTATCGATCAGTTCCTGCGCGTTTTTCCGTTGCGCATTCCCGCTGATATTCATCGCCGCGATGATGCGGTTCTGTCGATCGAGAATGGGCGCGGAGATTGAAATCAGGCCCGCTTCCAGCTCCTGGTCGACGATCGCCCAGCCTTGTTCGCGCACCTGGGTGATTTCGGCTTTTAGCGCCCCGGGGTCCGTTATCGTTTTTGGCGTACGCCGGGTTAATGTCGACGCCGCCAATCGCGCATCAATCTCGGCGTCATCCAGCCCGGACAACAGCACCCGGCCCATCGAACTGCAGTATGCAGGCAAGCGGCTGCCTATCGAAAGGTTGATCGTCATGATCTTCTGCATTGGAACACGCAGCACATACACGATCTCATGTCCGTCCAACACCGCCGCCGATGCACTTTCCCTGACGCTGGCGGATAACTGCTCGAGCACCGGCTCGGCCAGGTTCCAGAAAGGGAGGGATGTGAGAAACGTGAAGCCCAGTTCCAGGATCTTGGGCGTGAGGCGGAAAAGGCGTCCTTCCGTTTCCACATAACCGAGCGTATGCAAGGTCAATAGAATTCGGCGCGCGCCTGCACGTGTCAACCCGGTGGCTTCAGCGACATCCGTCAACGTTTGCGCTTGTCGCTCTGCATTGAAAGATCGGATCACGCTCAGGCCGCGGGCGAACGATTGCACATACGTATCGCCGGGGCGGTCCGCTTCGCGTGTCAGGTCCGGGGCGGCATGCTTGCGCAACGACATCGGGTCTTCATTTGGCGCGGTGCGAGAAAAGTCTTCTGTCATAGTCATCGGACATCAGGAAGGGAGCAAAACGCGATAGAGAGGGTACTGCCACGGAAAAATGGACGCGTTACCGCGTGTTCTACAGGCCAGCGGGAGGGGCATGTGAACCGTCCTCGCCAGATCCAGTATGCCGCTCAAACGTAACCAAGGGTTATCCCTTGTTGACCACGCAAGCAAGAGAAACCTAGTATGACCGCAAATGTTCGTTTAGCGAATGTATGTTCGATATGCGAACAAGTCAAGCGATGAAAACCCGAAGGTATCGGGTTAGGCGGCGCGAGGACAATGGGGTAAGCGCAAACGGACGGGTGGCGATGCCGGCATGGGTCCCATTTTCGGTATGAAGCGCGTCAATCGGGCGACACCGCCCAGACCGGCTGGGAGTGGCAGGACAGATGATCAATAAAATCTACGAAAGTGCGGCGGCGGCATTGGCCGATATCCGTGACGAATCGACAGTGATGATTGGTGGCTTTGGCAATGCAGGGATGCCGGCCGAGCTGATCGATGCGTTGATCGACCAGGGCGCGCGCGAACTAACGATCGTCAACAACAATGCCGGCAATGGCGACACGGGGTTGGCGGCGTTGCTGAAGGCGCGGCGGGTGAAAAAGATTATCTGCTCGTTCCCGCGTCAGACGGACTCTCATGTGTTCGACGCGCTATATCGCGCCGGGGACATTGAATTGGAATTGGTGCCCCAGGGAAATCTGGCCGAGCGGATTCGCGCGGCGGGGGCGGGCATTGGTGGCTTCTTCACGCCTACTGGCTTTGGCACAAAGCTGGCCGAGGGCAAGGAAGTCCGCGAAATCGATGGCCGCTCCTACGTTTTCGAAAGTCCGTTGCATGCGGATGTCGCGTTGATCAAGGCGTTCAAGGCGGACCGCTGGGGTAACCTCGTTTATCGGAAGACCGCGCGAAATTTCGGGCCGATCATGGCGGCTGCCGCGAAGACAGCCATCGTGCAGGTATCGGAGGTCGTGGAATTGGGGCAATTGGATCCGGAAGCGGTGGTGACGCCCGGCATCTTTGTGCAGCGTGTCGTGCAACTGACGCCGCGTCCGCTGTGACGCTGAACTAGGAGAACAATGATGAAGCGACTCAGCCGAGACGACATGGCAAAGCGCGTGGCAGCCGATATTCCCGAGGGCGCGTATGTGAACCTGGGTATCGGTGTTCCCACGCTGGTGGCAAACCATTTGGCCGCCGACAAGGAAATTTTCCTGCACAGCGAAAACGGCGTGCTGGGCATGGGGCCGGCGCCGGCGGCCGGCGAGGAAGATGGCGACCTGATCAATGCCGGCAAACAGTATGTGACCCTGCTGCAGGGGGGATCGTTTTTCCATCACGCCGACTCGTTCGGCATGATGCGCGGCGGCCATCTAGATTTCTGCGTGCTGGGTGCCTTTCAGGTGTCTGAAAAGGGGGATCTTGCGAACTGGCACACCGGCGCACCGGATGCCATCCCCGCCGTGGGTGGTGCGATGGATCTGGCGCTGGGAGCAAAGCGCGTATTCGTGATGATGGAGCATTTCACGAAACAAGGTGAGAGCAAGGTCGTGGCACAGTGCGGCTATCCCGTGACGGCGGTGCATTGCGTCAGCCGTATCTACACGGATCTGGCTGTTATCGATGTCACCCCCGACGGACTGGTGGTGCGGGACCTTTTCACCGATATGCCGTTTGATGAACTGGTGGCAAAGACGGGCGTGCCGATGACCTACCAGCCGCAATCCTGAAACCGGAGCAGAGGATGAGTGAAGTCTTTATTTGCGACGCGGTGCGTACGCCGGTAGGTCGCTACGGTGGTGTGTTGTCATCGATTCGTGCCGATGACCTTGGCGCCTTGCCGCTGAAAGCACTGATCGCGCGGTTTCCCAACGCCGACTGGTCGGCAATTGATGATGTCATTTTCGGCTGTGCGAACCAGGCCGGGGAAGACAATCGTAATGTGGCAAGAATGTCCTCGTTGCTGGCGGGCTTGCCGCAAGCGGTGCCTGGGTCGACGATCAACCGTCTATGCGGTTCGGGCATGGACGCGGTAGGCACGGCAGCGCGCGCAATCCGTTCCGGAGAGGCAGACTTCATGATTGCCGGCGGCGTGGAAAGCATGAGCCGTGCGCCGTTTGTCATGGGCAAGGCGATGAGTGCGTTTTCGCGCAGTGCTGGTTTGGAGGACACGACAATCGGCTGGCGTTTCATCAATCCGCTGATGAAGCAGCAATACGGCGTGGATGCCATGCCGGAAACCGCCGAGAATGTCGCCGATGATTATAAAGTCAGCCGTACCGACCAGGATGCCTTCGCGGTGCGTAGCCAGCAGAAGGCCGCGGCCGCGCAGGCGGCCGGTTGGTTCGATGCCGAGATGATTCCGGTGGCCGTGCCGCAAAAGAAGGGCGATCCATTGATCGTCAATCGCGATGAGCATCCGCGCGAGACCAGCTTGGAAACGTTGGCGAAACTGAAGCCGATTGTTCGCCCTGACGGCACGGTCACTGCGGGCAATGCCTCGGGTGTCAATGATGGGGCGGCAGCATTGATCCTGGCTTCCGAATCGGCCGCGCGCGAACAGGGATTCACGCCACGGGCACGCGTGCTGGGTATGGCGAGCGCCGGTGTGGCACCCCGTGTGATGGGTATCGGTCCGGTTCCGGCTACGCGGAAGCTTTTGGCGAGGCTGGAAATGAAACACCATCTGTTCGATGTCATCGAGCTCAATGAGGCATTTGCCAGTCAGGGTTTGGCCGTGTTGCGGGAATTGGGTATTGCCGATGACGATCCGCGCGTCAATCCGCAGGGCGGCGCGATTGCGTTGGGGCATCCATTAGGCATGAGTGGTGCGCGATTGGTGACCACGGCGCTCCATCAACTCGAACGTACTGGCGGCCGTTACGCCTTATGCACCATGTGTATCGGCGTGGGGCAAGGCATCGCCATCGCAATCGAGCGGGTTTGATTGGATTGGGAAACACGGCTGATGGGCCGAGCGTTTTCCAAAATAAAAGGCGAGATATGCGGTTTCCGCATATCTCGCCTTTTACACAAATTGCAACTTACCATCACCACACATTAACACTGGTGGTGTAGTAAATCGCTTACTTCGATGCCGAGTCCGTAGGAACGGCTTGCAGAGGCGCCGCCGGAACCTTTCCGTTTAGCGCCGCCTTCTCTTGCGCGGTGGCATCCTTCTTGAATTGCTTTTGGTCTGTCTTGGCCGCTTTCACTTTGTGCTTGTATTCCTGCTTTGCTGCCTTTTTGTTGGCCCGATATTGCTCGTTCGCCAAGGCGTTATCGTTTCGCTTTTGCACCATGGGATCGGTGGTCGGCGTGACAATGCGTACCGGCGCGGGCGAGCTGTTCATCCCGTTATTGACCGCAGAGTCGGCGGCTGGCTGCGTTTGCGCATACACCAGATTGACCGAAAAAGCGGTGGCGGTGACCAACAGGATTGATTGAATTCGATTCATTGCATTCTCCTTCTTATGCTAACAACGGTACCATCGTAGCGTGGCACCTGTGTTACTTCTGTACTGTTTTGTAAGTCCGAGCGCTGTTGTACATTTTTAGGCCCGGTCCCAGTCAGAGCGATGATGCCTGAATGGGTGTCTTCGTGACCTTGGGGCATTCCCCAAGATTCGACGCGTTTACGTAAGCAAACTTCGGGCCAGTATAGTATTGCTTCGTCAAAAGAATGATTTGGCGAGGTCTTTATGTGCATTGATGGGGTTTGTCGATTTTTTGCGGTAGCATGAAAACCCCACCCAACGGGGTCCTTGCCTGATACCGCGGACCGGGTGTACCGGAGCACGTCCTGCAGGGACGGCTTTTTGCACTTGGCGATTACGGGTCTACGGGCACCACGAGGTCAGCATGCGCAATAGCGAAAACGGTAGTTTCGACAGTAGTACGGTAAAGTCTGCACGCATGTGGCGCGTGCTGCGCACGGCTGTGTGTGCCACGGGGCTAGCTGGCATTCCTTTTCTGGCCGCTTATGCGGGGAGTGTCTCCATTCCGGTGGTGCGCGACAACGTCACCGGGGCCATCTCTTCGACGACCGCGCCTTTGGTGGATCCGATCAATAAGGAAACCGCAAAGATTACTGGCCCCGCATCGGCGATTCAGCCGAAGATCGGTGAAACCACCGCGCCTATTAACGACAGCGCCATGTTCCGCGCGAACACGGCACTGCAGAACCAGGTTGCGAGCGGTAGCGCAGGCTATATCACGCCGTGAAGGGATTCAATCGGTTTTGATTGGCATCATGGCCGAATACTCGTGACCTTCGTCAGTGCGGCAAAGCGTGACCGCCTTTTGTACATCCTGAACGGACATTCCCTCCCTGCCGGTCGTCACGACACACTTCCCATCAATCGCTGATCGAGGATAGGGTACAGGCGTCCGCTGCGATGAACTGCACCCGTTATAGGCCAGAAGTATCTACAGCACCCCAGGACATTCAGAAATATAAAGCTGGGTAAATTCACTCGCCGTCATCGGCTGACCATAAAGGTAGCCCTGTCCCTCATTGCAGGCATAACGGCGCATCAAGTCTTCCTGTTCCTGGGTTTCGATACCTTCAGCCGTCACTTCAAGATTGAAACCAGCCGCAAGGCGAATGACCGTTTCGATGATCACTTGGTCTTTCTCGCTGCGTTCCGCGCCGCTGACAAAGGAGCGGTCAATTTTCAGGCGGGTGACTGGGTAGTCTTTCAGCAGGCTTAACGAAGCATAGCCTGTTCCGAAATCGTCGAATGCGATGCCGACACCGAGTGAACGCAGATGATGTAGCGGCTGCATGATCCTCAGTTCGTTGCGTAAAATAATGTTTTCAGTAATCTCAAGTTCGAGCGCACTGGGCGGTAAAGCGAAGTCGTTTAGAGCCCGTTCAACGACCTCGGAAAAGTCGCGCACGCGAAACTGTGCGGCAAACAGGTTAATGCCTATTCTGAAGCCCGGGTGGCCGGCGCTTCGCCACTTGGCCGCTTGTTCACAGGCCGTTCGCAATATCCATTCACCTACCGGTATTGCAAGAAGGCTAGTCTCCAGCACATTCAAAAAAAACGCAGGGGAGACAACACCATGGGTTGGATGATTCCAGCGTATTAACGCCTCTGCACCAGAAATGCTGCCATCCCTCAATTGCACTTGTGGCTGGTAGTACATTTCGAACTCTTTGTTTTCCCATGCCTGACGCAGCGAGGAATTGAGCGTTCCTTTTCTAGAGGCAGTCTGCCGAAGCTCAGGCGTAAAAACACGGACCAGACACCTACCATCGGCTTTCGCTTGGTATAGGGCCAGGTCTGCATTGCCTAGGATCTGCTCGCTATCCATGTCGTTATCCGTCTTCATCGATACGCCGATGCTCGCGCCAATATAGATAGAGTTGTCATCAAACTCGACTGGCTCTTCAATCAGCGCGACCAACGCGAAACCCAGCTCGACTGCCTCCGTTTGGTCTGCGCTACCGGACATGAGCACGACAAATTCATCGCCGCCGAGTCGAGCCACAAGATGGCAGGCCGGCACGTGTTGACGAATGCGCTGTGAGGTTACCTGAAGGACAAAGTCTCCGGCAGCATGCCCCAACGTGTCGTTGATTTCTTTGAATCCATCTAGATCAATCAACAGGATGGCCGCATTCATGTTTGAACTGCATACCTCCTGCAGATGCCGCTTTAGCAAGGAGCGATTAGCCAGACCCGTTAGGTGATCGTTTTCCGCTGCATGTTTAAGTAGCTTTTCCGCTTCCACCCTGCTGGTGATATCGCGAATGATCGCGCCAAATTGTGCTTCCCCGCCTTCGGTCCAACGCGACAAAGATAGTTCGATCGGTATCTCGTGGCCATCGCGGTGTAGTGCTGTCAAGTTGACCGAGGTGCCTATGATGCGCTCTTGCCCACCGGAGACGACCTTATTAAAGCCAGATATGTGCCGAGCACGCATCCCCTTGGGAATGATGAGGTCTAGAGTTTGCCCGATCGCTTCCTCGGCAGTATGTCCAAAAATCGATTCAGCCGAACTGTTCCACGAAATTATCTGATTCTTGCTATCCGCACAAATGATTGCATCGGGCGAGGTTGAGGTAATGTGCATAAAGCGCATGCGGATTTCGCGATTTCGCTGTTCCAGGCGTCGCAATTCCATGCGTTCAAGCACTAGGTTGGCTAGGTCCTTGAGAATTAACTGGTCGCGTTCTGAGAATACCTCTCTCGGAGAAGTATCTAATAAACATAGTGTCCCCAGCGCATATCCGCCGGAAGTAATAAGCGGTGCGCCAGCATAAAAGCGGACATGCGGCGCCTCGCGCACAAGATCGTTTGTGCGGAAGCGCTCATCCGTCGCGGCGTTGAGAACATAAAATACATTCTCGCCAAGAATGGCGTGCGTACAGAAAGATATTTCGCGACTGGTTTCGCAAAAGTCCACGCCGACACTTGCTTTGAAAAACTGCCTATCTCTGTGCAGAAGCGAAACGAGGGCAATTTCTGCATTGAAAATCCGCGCGGCCATCTGAACGATCTGATCATAATCTCGCTCAGGCGGGCTATCCATCAGAGCAAACGAATCCAATGCTTGAATGCGCTCGAGCTCATTCGCGGGAACCGGGTAGCCTCTCATCGGGATTCTCTCTTAAAGCGCCTTGCCATGTCGAAACCGTTTTCTAGCCTAACGCGCATTTGCAACGAAACTCTCGGAAACCCATCTAACTAACCGCGTTGTTGCTTAGTCAATGGCGGGTCGCTTTTTAAATCTGTTTGGAGATGAGTAGGGGAATGGTCTTCCCTTGCGTCAGCACATCAACGAACATGCGAGCGACAGCAATGTGTTTTGCATATCGGCATGTCATAAAGCGAATCTTCCTGCCCCCGAAAGAATGAAGCCAGGCAATCGAGCATTCGGCAGGGCAATGCATTCTGCCCAGCCCATTGTCACGACACGCGCCGATTTTTGCGTATATCGCGATCACCACTCTCGCGTAATAATCACCGTAGTCAAACGGATGCCGTGCGAATACATGTCCTATTCGGTTTCGCGCAGGCGCGCTAATAACAAGGCAGTTTCCGTGCTCCCTGGAGAATCCCATTCTAGTCGCTCATCCGTCGAATTCTTGAATCCCGTTTTGCCAGTGGTAGTAGATTAAGCTCACTCGCTGCGGCTAAGTGCCCCTTGATCGTCGGTAAGTCAATTGGCGAGTGATGCGGCGGCAACCTCAGCATACGGAACATGACCATCTATACCGCGATCTTCAAGTAGCTTCAGCACGTTGTGTCTAGCCATAGCGTGTTTGACCACGCCCGCATTTGAACTGCGGCAGCAAAACGATAATCTTATAATCAACACCACGCGAATGAGGCACTGGTGCATACAAATATTCTAAAAGGTTTGCCAGTTATTGGCCGACTCCGCTTCCTGAAACAGTGCTATCGGTTGCCGGGGCTTCGCCACGGTAAGCACTTGCATCGGCCTTTTTACTATCGCATTCGTCGCCTTGCTGATCTTTGGGCTGCCACGCACCGCTTGTTGCTGCATCGCCGTACGTGATTCGATACGGAAGATGGCAACCGCGTCTCGTAGGCTCTGAGCTTGATCCGACATGGCCTGTGCGGCTGCAGACGCCTGTTCGACCAATGCGGCATTTTGCTGCGTCACTTCATCCATCTGATTGACAGCGACATTGACCTGCTCGATACCGGTGCTTTGCTCAGTCGACGCCGAGGCGACTTCGCCGATGATGTCGCTTACGCGTTGCACTGAGCGTACCACTTCACTCATCGTATTACCGGCATCGCTGACCAGCCGCGAACCCGCGGTGACGTGCTCGACAGAGGTGCTGATAAGATCCTTGATCTCCTTGGCGGCCGTGGCGCTACGCTGTGCGAGTGTCCGTACCTCGCCTGCCACCACGGCGAATCCCCGGCCTTGCTCTCCAGCGCGCGCAGCCTCGACCGCGGCATTCAGCGCGAGGATATTCGTCTGGAAGGCGATACCCTCGATTACCGAAATAATTTCGGCTACACGTGTTGAGCTCGCCGAAATGTCCTCCATCGTTGCAACGACTTTCTGAACCGCCTCGCCGCCCGCCGCCGCCGTCTGCGATGCTGCGGCCGCGAGCGTACTGCCTTGACGCGCATTGTCGGTATTTTGCCGAACCGTGGAAGTCAGTTCCTCCATGCTTGCGGCTGTTTCCTCCAGGGAAGCGGCCTGTTCCTCGGTTCGCTGCGAGAGGTCCACATTACCCTGTGCGATTTCCCCCGCTGCTACAGAGATGGACTCTGCTGAGGTCTTGATCCCCGATACGATATCGCTTAGATTTTTACGCATCAATTCGAGGGATGCCATCAGGCTGGACTTATCCCCCTCGGTCAGTTGCACTTTCACGGTGAGATTACCGTCAGCGATTTGGCTGGCGACCTCTTGTGCTGCGGCAGGCTCACCTCCCAACTGCCGCAGAATACCGCGGGTGATGACTACTGCCGCTAGTGTTCCGACTGCCAACGCCAATGCGACCACCGACCACGTTATCAAGCGAATCGTTGCATAGGTGTTGGCGGCGTCTGTCGCCGCTTGATCGTTAAGCTCGCCTTCGAAGTCGGCAAGTTCGTCAAGACGACCAATCCATGCGTTTGACTTAATTCGGGCTTGCTTGAGCATCACCTCTGTCGCACCAACCTTGTCATTGGCCTCGCCGAGTTTGATCGCCTTATCCCATAAAGGCTTGGTTGCAAGCTCATCGTCCTTCAGTTGCGCGTACAGATCACGTTCGCGTTGGGTTGTGCCTACTTCCTGTGCGAAGATCTGCCCCAGTTTTCCGTATGCATCCTGATATGCCAGATCCTGTTTGCCGATTATGGCGACCTGCTTGGACACCTCGTCCGGGTCGCTCAGGAGCGCAACATTACGCAGGGCAATGATACGGTCACGCACTGTCGACTTGAGCGCATTCGCAAGTTTCGCCTCCGCGTTATTGACCCGGGCGATACTATCGAGGCGATTGTAAAGAATTCCTTCCGCATAAAATCCAAGCGCTGAGATGATGATTAGCAGCGTGAGCACTAAGCCGAAACCTAATGCCAGTCGGGCTGAGACGTTCATTTTTTTCATTTAATTGATCCCCATCAGTTCTTTTGGCCCATCTATCACCGTTAAACGGCAAGTAAGTGATAAAGTTGAGAGATCTTGTAAAAAATACCCATTGTATTTTTCTATGAAATATTTACCGATTCTGTGATTGCTTGGATAAGCGCGCGATGTCTGTTTGACAAACCGTTTTTGCGCGACGTTTTCGGGAAGTGAGTCACGGATTGCGTTTATGAAATGGATGGGTTTGAAAATTTGTGGTGGCATGGCACGGCATCAGATGGGATTGCCACGTTAGCGCGTGTGGATTGAACCGTCGTCCTGGCGCAGGCGTTGCGTCCGTCTTTGGTTGCGTCATGACGTTGGGGTGTACTTACGCAAACAGGGCGGGCTCGATCATCTATTACAAGCATGTGGAGCGACGCTACACCACGGAGAAATGGCAAGTCCCGGGGGTGCAAACGCCAGAAAGTACGAGCGCCTGAGCGTCAGCCTTTGGGTAGGGCGTCGCCGGCCGATCAGAGATGGGGGCGATGGGTTCGTGTTATAACGTACTGACGAAGGCCATGCTAATGAAGGCCTCGATCCCTGTGGGCGATGCCCGGCATGATGCCCTGGTGATTATTCTGGAGTGGGGAAGTGAAGTAACCCGGCGGTGTTTTACGCCAATCCTCGATCGGATTGGTATTGCCGACCCGAGGCCGGGAAATAGTTCGGTCGAAAACGCGAAAATCCTGCGTGATGTCCACGAATGAAATTGGGAGGGCCTGCCATCCGAATGAAAATCGTTGAAACCGAGGCGGTGATCAACGGCAGCGCCATGTTCCACGCGAATACGCCGTTGCAGAATTGGGTCGCCTGCGGTGGCGCGGTTTTATATCGCGCCGTGACGGGGCTCATGCATTTTTGGCCTGCACCAACCGAATCCGCGTGATCTCGGATGGGGCGGCGAAGCGAACTGGCGGTCCCCAATAGCCGGTGCCGCGGCTGATATACATCCACATCCTGCCGCTGCGAACCAAGCCGGCGGTGAAGGGCTGTTGCACACGAACGGCGAAATTCCAGGGGAAGAATTGTCCGCCATGCGTATGCCCCGATAATTGCACGTCGAAGCCGGCCGCTTCCGCAGCTTTGCCAGAGCGCGGCTGATGCGCCAGGAGAACGCGCAGTGCCGCGTCCGCCGGTGCCCCGGACATCGCCTTGACGGGATCGCTTTTGTGCTTGCTGCTAAAGTGACTTGCGTTGTAATCGGTCACCCCGCCTAGTACCAGCGACGACTCACCGCGTGTCAAGACGACGTGTTCGTTCACGAGCACTTGGAGGCCGAGGCGACGGAATTCGGTCACCCACGCATCGGCACCGGCGTAGTACTCGTGATTACCTGTTACCAGAAAGACGCCATGCTTGGCTTTCAAGCGCGATAGCGGGGCCGTATGAATTTTCAAAGCGGCGACGCTCCCGTCGACGATATCGCCTGTAATCGCCACCATATCTGCATCTAGCCCGTTGACGGCGTCGACGATAGGGTCGAGATAGCGCTTGCGGATAGTCGGGCCGACGTGAATATCGCTCAATTGTGCAATGGTGAAGCCGTGCCATGCCGCGGGCAGGTCTTGTATCGGAATCTCGATATTCACCACGGGCGCCCGCCGACGTGCGTTATATACCCCGGTAAGCAACATCAGGAGCGCTAATGCGAGCACGGTCTCCGCGCTGCTACGCACAACCACGGGTATGGGGAGCGCCGTCTGCAGCGTTGTTGCAAATGCGAACGGCGTGGCGGCAATGATCGCGTAGATCAGCAGCAGTACGTCGCGGATCAGTGTCAGCGTCAAAAGGAAAGAGAAAAAACCCATTTCCAGTAGGCCGACCCAGGTTGCGAAGGCCCGCAGGCCCCTAGCGCCACCGTCACGCCGGAGCATGCCCAGCGGCACGATAAGGCAGGAAAAAACCAGCCACAGTGCCAACGCCGTATGCACGATCACGTTGCCAGGTAAAGCAGGGATCAGGCGAAAACCCACGTAGGCATGTAGAAAGACGCCAATCGTGATGACACGAACAAAAAAACTACGCATGGAGATTCCGTAGGGCAGCAGAGGTGGCGGATAGACAGACGAAAGAAACGCGCGACCTCCTGGCGACGCCGTCTATTATCGCCAAGCAAAAATCGAGGCACCCAACGTCAATGGCTGCGAAGTCATTTTAACGGGGTTTAAAAATTGGTGCCGGAAGGCCGATTACATCGGGTCGCTGCATCTGCGGAATTTTTCCAACGTGTTGGCATTGCTTGTCGACTCTATGCAGATTGAAATGCCTGCTTGCTCCGACGTCCACCTGAGTGCACTTTTCTTGAGCATCAATGCGTGGGCCGGACGCCGATTCCTGCGAATATTGTATGACGAGCGCCGATGTGGACATTCGTTCGCGTGATCATTGTCGCTTCGCGGTGGGTGCCGTAAATACGGATCATCTGGTTTCCTGAGACAGTCATAAGCCTAGGATGTGTATCGGCATTTTTTTAGAGGCGTCCTGTGATCAGCACTCACATTGATGGTGGTTTTTCTATTGGCGTGGCAACACGCGACATACCTCCCATTGGACTGGCTGACTTGCCGTCGGACCCTTTAAATTATCTCGTAACGATGCTTCCCATCGTGGATGTCGTCGCGCTAAGCATGACGTGTCACAAGATTTCTCACGTGATTGTTGGCAAGATGTCGCTTTATGCAATTCTGCTCCCACAAATCGCACACGCTCTAACGGAGGACGTGGCCGATGCCAATGTCGTAACGGTTCTCCAGGCAATAGCCACGTTACCCTTGCCGTTGCGCCCTGGTACTTTACGGACGTTTGCTTGCAATTTGCTGGTACCGGGGATCGATTCGTACAGTAGAAGCACGGTGTTACAGGCACATGAAGAGTGGGAGCGCATTATCGCGCAAACGCGGCGGCAAATTAGCGAGGATGCAAGCTTTGCTTATTCGGAGAGATTGCAAGTAGACCTTGATATTGCTGCGTTGCGTACTTGCTGCTTTACTGGCATTCCTTCGAAGAACCGGCCGTTTTATCAAGAATTTGTATCCCGGGCGCGAGATATCCCAACCCGATACTGGCCTGAATTGCTGGATGCGTCGGTCGCGACGCATCCCATGCTCTCATGGCTCGATCTGGAAGCGTTTGTCAACGATGCATCGATACGATTTCCTTGCATTTCGGATCGCTCGGCAATCGTATTGGCAAACGCAACGCTGTCGTTTCTGGGTCCTCGTACTTACGACGTGTTGCAAACGCATTTCGGGGTAACGGCGGAACAATGCATGGTATTGCTCTATCCGGTCGAAGCCATGAAGATTGCCACGCAGCGTAAGGAACTGAACGCGGACTATGCGGCGGTTTGGAACTTGTATGGTGACGTGCATCCAGAAGTCGTCATGTTAGCCGAGCAAAGCGATCTGGCGTTGGAGCTGGAGTACTTCTATTGCGCGAAACCGTATTGGCAACCACTCGGATCAATTGGGTCGGCAGAATTTATTTCTGAGCAAGCCGCGGCGCGCTGGCGGGCAATGGCGTCAGCCCTTTTTCAGTCCGTGGAGACGGCTGCCATTACGTCGGTGTGGGGAGGGAACGGTTCGCCAGAACAAAAGTGCCAGTCTTTGATAGACGCTTTTACGAAATTAACGCTCGATATGGAAGATCCCAAGAATGTTCTTTCATGTCTGCACAATGTATGGAGGAGTCCGTTGGGGTATCAACCCGCGTTGCTGGACCGCTGGGCAGCGCTTATTGACCAGGACCAAGACAATACTGCATATACCCACATACTAAAAGCGATTTCCGACTGGCGCGTAGAGATGTGCAATACGTTCCTGTTGCACGAGAAAGAGCGTGTCAACGCCGTGCGGGCCTACGTGGCCGAACTCCGTGCCTGGGTGAACATCTCAGGTAAGCGCGAAGTATGGGGGCCGATCGCAAAATCGCTCACGTCACACATGTTCGAGAGGATGCCTACGAATGCTTGGGGCGCCATGCTGGGCTATCTCGGAGAGTCCGCGATCGTGGATGATCCGTTGGTGGAACCGGAAACACTGGCTATGTGGACTGGCGCGTTTCTAAAAGATCCAACGGTTTCGTTGCCTTATACAACCTTCAACTTCTCGATGCATCTTTGCAAAGTTGCCGGCCCCATTTTCGCGGAAATGCCAGATAAGGCGGACGGTCTGAAGACAAAGTATGACCGATTTTGCGAACGGTTTGCCCTTAACCTTGTGATGCGAGAACAAATTAAGCAAGAGGTGTTGATGGGGGTGTCCCGGCGTATTGCATTGACCGCACCGCGATTGAGAATGGAAATCAAGAAAGAGCTCGCCAATGCCGGGTTCTATGACGAGGCATCGTTTGTCCATGTGCTGGAGCATCAGCGAAAGCTGCGCGGTGCGAACCGGATCTCTTAAAGTCACGTCCAACCGGGTGTCTCTCTCTAATCGTGCTTTTTGCTTGCAGCAACGTATCGATGTTCCCCAGTTTTTGAAACGCATTTGAATGCTCACCATTGAACATAGATGCGGAACGATAGGTGGTTGTCATGCACCCACTGGCAATCGTGTAGGTCAAGCGTGTATCTCATGTTTCGTGACTAGGAGCAGAAAATGGATATTGGAAATCGTGGCGGTGGACATTTTCCAATTGAATCATACGACACAATTCAATCGCACCCCGATGCGTTAGCAGGCACATCCGGGAAGACGTCACCGATCAGCGATCCATATGCCCGAACGGTTGTCGGCACGCTGAATGACATCCGCGAGATGCCCCTTGCCTCACGGCCGATATTCCTGAGCGGATTCGCCAGTGAGCCAATGCAGTCCCCGGTGGATATGAGCAATAGTGATCGCGACGCATGGCGTACGATGATTGCCGAGACGCGCGAAGCCATTGCAAATGACCCGCGACTGGCACAGAACCCGGAATGTCTCGCCCATCTCGAAGTTGCCGCATGCTTGACGACCTTTCCCTCTGATCCTGCCGACTTCGCGGCGTTTGAGCAAGGACTCTATGGCCGCTTGAAGAGCATCCCGCCGTCCTATTGGCCCGACATATTGGATGCCGCCGCGGCGGACCATCGAGGCTTGAACTGGCTGCTGCTAGAAGACGCGATGGAAAATCCCCCTGTCCATCTTGATCACGTATCAGATCGAACGGCAGTGGCGCTTTTAGGCAATGGGCAGAGGTATATTGATGCCGCTCTTTTCTCGACGCTGGTGGAGCGTTTTGGGATCACTGACCGGCAACGAGATCAATTACTGTTTCCAAGAATGGCGATAAAAATCGCGGCGATGGTGATGGAGGGCCCAGGCTTGAGAAAGACACTTGACGGTCTTGGATTCGTCGATACCAGGTTGATCGCATTGATTGAGCGTTGCCTCTGCGAAAGTGCCTACACACGGTTTTTGACCGTTGGTGACGATTGGTCTTCAATGGGAGCGCCAGGAAAACTAAATGAGTTGAAAACGGTTGATCTTAACGCATGGACCGTGACGATTGACAAGTACTTTCGTCAGGTAGAACCTCAGGCCTTTAAATCGCTGGACGAAAGTAGTGCGGCGGAGATGGACAACGTTTTGATGTTTGCCTATTTCGATATTTGTAATGAAATGTCTGAGCCTGGTAATGTTCTGTCGCAATTGAGCAATATATCTACAATGCCTTTTTCTGCTCAAGCCATCCTTACGGACCGATGGGCGGCAATGGTCGACCGCGGTACAAACGCCCTACCGGAAAAGTCTTATTTACTAGAGTACGTGGGACACTGGAGAGAGAGTTATGCGGCTGAGTCGTTGAAATGCGGCGACCCTGAAGGTGCCGTCCGGGCGCATGTCGCGGAACTGCGTGCGTGGGCCAATGGTGCCAAACCCGCTGACGTGCCGTCGAAAGCGACCGAGATACTACAGCGTGTTTTTGCGTCGTGTCCTGTTGCATCGCGTGGTGCCATGTTTTCAATGTTGAGCGAATTCGCCGCGGCTGATAAGCCTTTGGTGGACAGCGTCAGCCTTTCGACGTGGACCGCGGAGTATGTAATGGATCCGCAGTCATCCATGCCGTATGCGTCGCCCGCTTTCGCTGCGCATCTCTGCAATGTGGCAGGACAGCATTTTGCCGACCTGCCGGATAAAGCCGATCAGGCGCCCGGCACCAGACGCAAACTCGACTGTTTCTTCGACCGCTTTTCAATCCGTCTGGAGGATCGCGAAGCTTTGGAGCGGACCGTGCTGATCAGTATGGCGTTCGGTATCTCTGTTGACCCTCTATATTTGGAAGGTACGATCAGCAAGATGCTAACCAGCGCGGGCATGAACACGCCCGAAGCTTTCAGCCTCGTTTTGCGTACCGTTCGACATCGGGAGGCGCTCATGTCACAGGGTGAGCTTATTCCCTTTGCCTGAACAAGCGCAAAAAAATAAGGTTATTGGCAGGGCATTAAGAGCGGTATGGCGGACTTGACCGTCATGTTATTCCCGGGCAACATCGACCGCTTTCTCCGGCGCATCATGTCCGCGCGTATTATCGCGCGCTAGCGCCACAGAATCGATCGATGGAAAACTTTACGTTTGCGCTAAAGGGGGAGCATATTGCCCTGAATGACTTGTTGAAGGTCACCGGGGTGACGCCTAGCGGCGGCATTGCAAAGATGCTGATCGCGCAAGGGGACGTTCGCGTGGACGGCACGGTGGAAACGCGCAAGACCTGCAAGATCCGCGCGGGGCAAACCATCGAGGTGGTGGGTCAGGCCAGGATCGTCGTCACGGCGTGAATGGTCAGTCCGGCCAGACCGCCGACGATCGTTCCATTGATCCGGATGAATTGTAGGTCGCTGCCGACACTTCGCTCCACCTCTTGGACCAGTACCGCATCGTCCCACTCGCGGACCGTCTGTGCGATATGAGCGGATACCGTTTCTCGCATAGCTGGGGCAATCGCCGCGACAAACGTTGCGCATTGCGCATTCAGCGCATCGCACCATGCCCGCGATGACAGCAGCGTGTCGCCAAACGTGGCTAATGCATCGGTCAATCCCACGCGTAATGATGATCCTGGCGTGGTGAGTCCCAGCAACAGATGTTCGCGCGCGGACTCCCAGATGCGATCAATATGCGCGGCCAGCGCCGGGCTGCGGAGCGAGGCGAGCTTTGCCTCGTCTATCCGGGACAGAAACGCCTCATCGGTTTTCAGCTTGTCGATAAAGCCTTGCACCGCGGCGTCGAATGCCTGGCGTCGCTCGTGTTCGGGGTTCTCACTGATCTCATGCAGATAGACGTGAAAGCCTCGCACCAATGCGCCTGCCAGCTTGACGCCAACCTCTTCGGTTTTCACGCCGAACAACCCTAATGCACTGATGAGCGTCGGATATTCTTCTCCCGCCACTGCGACAATGCGATTGGCGAAGTACTGCTGGACCGCGGGGTCGTCGAGCCAGAGCGCCGCGCGTTTGATGCCCTCGTCCAACAACGACTGATGGCGGCGGTTCTCGGTGAAAAGGTCAAGCATCTGTCCCACCGCGCCGCTGACGTCGACATCTCGCGCACGCTCCCGTACAAGACCTGCCAGCGCGTCTTTCAGCGGGGTATCGTCGAAAGCGCGGACGAATACGGCAATGCCGTCGGCGAGCTTGTCCGCGGCGAGCCGGGCTTGCTTGGGTTCCCGGAGCCAGTTGGCCAGGGCCGCGGCAGGATCGAGCGCTGGAATCTTCGCCAGTAACGCATCGGTGCCGAGGAATTTATCGCGGACGAATACCGCCAGCGCATCGGCAACGCGGGCCTTGTTGCTTGGCAGGATGGCGGTGTGGGGGATCGGCAGTCCCATCGGACGCCGGAACAACGCGACCACCGCGAACCAGTCCGCAAGTGCGCCGACCATCGACGCCTCGGCAAACGCGCTAAGCCATGCCCATGGACCGGCATCGTGGTGAAATTTGGCCAAGGCGAGTAACGCGGCGGCCACGACCAGCAAGCTGGTGGCCACGCGCTTCATCATTTTCAATTTATGTTCGTTTCCAGGCAGCACTTGCATCAAGATTTTGTATGGATAGGGGATAAGGTGCCTTCCGAGGGGCGAATCGGCCAAGGGGGCGCATGCCCCATCACTGTCTACTCGCCTTGCTCGTCTTATTATGCAAAAAACCATTACTTTCTACGTAGAAAGATAATTTTACGATATATAAGGGATATCGATGATGCGACCGTATCGTAAGGGAGTACGTGCTTTTCCACCAGCCTGACCGATGGGCCGGCGGCATTGACTTCCCTCGGTCTGTCAACTTGTCTACGCGTACGTTGGCAGTGTGGAAGAACGGATAATCAACTGCCCTTCGAATGACCGATTGCGCGGTGTCGACAGGCCCATGGCATGTGCGCCGGTGTGTGGCATGCGCTTCTCACGTTGCGCATGGGCCTGACCGTCGAGCCGATCGTTGAGCAGGTAAAGCGCCTGGGCGCCAATATCGAAAGTGGGTTGGCGTAGGGTAGTAATGCCAGGCGTCATTATCGCGGCCCAGTCAGGATCATCGAATGAGGCAAGGCCAAGTCGTCCGAGTGGTGCATCCTCGCCGCGATAAACGACCGGTGCATCCACGCCGGACTGGCCGGTGTCGCGACGGCGTGCCAGTTCGAGCGCCAGTGCCAGCATCACCTGTCCGTTTGCCGTGACCACGGCCGTTCGAGATCGCGTAGCGGACTCGCGCACCACATCAATGACGCCGGCGATGCTGGCTTCATCCCCACGATCCAGTTCGAGCGCGCGGCTGGACATACCGTGGCGGTGCGCTTCAGACAGCACCGCTGCCTCGCGTTCGCGGCGCGTACTGATCGATGACCAGGCCTCGCCGACAAACGCGACCGACTGAAATCCGGACGCCGCTAAATGGGCCAGCAACTGCTTGGACGCGGACAGGTTATCCAGGCCAACGCTGTCGCACGCTATCCCGTCGACCTTGCGATCCATCAAGACGACCGGGATATCGCCTTCGACGACCGTACGTAACGCGGATTCCGGCAGTCCCACCGGGTTCACCAGCAAGCCCTCCGCCCGATAGGTGCGAAGCAGATCGATGTAACGGTTTTCCAGTTCGATCTCATTGCCGGTGTTGCAGATGATTGGCATCAAGCCGCAGCCCCGGCACGCCGCCTCTATACCTTGTATCAACGCCACGGAGAAGGGGTTTTGCAGGTCCGCCAGCAACACACCGATCAAGCGCGTGCGTCCGCGTTTCAATCCCCGCGCCATTTGATTGGGATGATAGTTCAGCGAGGTTATCGCATGTTCGATCCGCTCCCGCAACGAGGGCGACAAGGCTGCGGTTTCGCCATTCAAATAACGGGAGACGCTGGTCTTGCCAACGCCTGCCGATTTGGCCACGTCGCTAATGGTCGGTGCACTCATTGTTTTTTTATCAGTGTTCTAAAACATCTGGATTGGCGGCGACGTTGCAGGCGGGGGCGTCTGTCCCGCGCAGCGGAACGACGCCCCCACGAGCGTTTGTCCCCCATTCCTTCTTTGCCGGTCGGCGCACCCGTGTGCTGGCACGCCGATACGTTCGGCGATGGCATCGTGGTTCTGCTGGAGGATTTACGCTGCCTGATCATGCTCCAGACGGGCCAGTTGCTCAGCAGTGGGCAGTCCCTCGCTGTCACCGACCACCTGCACCTGCAATGCTCCAATGAGTGCACCGCGTAATGCTGCTTCACGTGGCGACTTGCCTGCGGCCAGCGCGCTGATGACGCCCACCGCAAAGCCGTCGCCGGCCCCCACGGTATCCACGACTTCCGTGACCGGTACCGCATCCACGTAGCCGCTTGCGCCGGCGGCCGACGCGTAGAACGCGCCCTTTTCTCCCAGTTTCACGACCACACCGGTGGCACCGCGCTTCAGGTAGAAGTCCGCGATGCCTTCGGGTGTCTTGGCACCGGTCAGCAGTTTGCCTTCGCCGATGCCGGGGAGAATCCAATCCGCGAGATCGGCTAATTGATTCATCGTGTCAATCATGACGTGCTCTGACGGCCAGAGCGATGGTCGTAGATTGGGATCGAATGAAATGGGTTTGCCGGTCTCGCGAAAATGCTTCGCGAGTTTGAAGGCCAGTGCGCGCGATGTTTCCGAGATAGCTGGCGCAATCCCTGTCAGATGTAATGCTTGCGCACGTGCGATGTAAGCGATATCAAAATCCGCTTCACTAAGATGACTCGCGGCCGAACCTTTACGAAAATATTCCGTGATCGGGTCGGCCCCTTGCAGGGCCTTTTCCTTGAGTTGGAATCCTGTACGGTAGCGTTCGTCCACCGTCACGCACGTGCTGTCTATATGTTCCTGTGCCAAGGTCGCCAGAACGTGGCGACCGAAACTGTCCTTGCCCACACGGCTCAGATAGCCGACCCGATAGCCGAGTCGGGAGAGGCCGATCGCGACGTTCAGGTCGGCGCCGGCGACGCGGCGCGAGAAGCGCTCGACCAGCGCCAGGTCACCTGGCGTTTCGGCGATGAAAAGTGTCATCGCCTCGCCATACGTCAGAAAATCGATTGGGCCATCGTGTAAGGATTGCGTGGTGTTGGCGGGGCACATGGGAATGAAATGGAATCGGTTCCCAGTTATTGTCGAGGCAGTTGCCGGTTCGCAGTATTCGGGATATCCCTGTATCTGTTTAGATAATGGTTATGGTGCCGCTCGCCTTCAGCGCGTGATGACGTGCTTCGCACTGGTTCGGCGATGGGAAATGGGTGACGCCCGGTCTTTTACCCCGCCACGCGCGCCACGCGCGCGGTCACCGCCGTCATCAGTTCGTAGCCTATCGTGCCACAGGCATTGGCAACGTCATCGATCGGCAATTGCGCGCCCCAGAGCTCCACCGGTGCGCCGACGTTGGCATTCGGGCAGGGGGTGAGATCCACGGTGAGCATGTCCATCGAGACGCGACCTACCACGCGCGTTTTTATGCCGTCGACGACGACCGGGGTGTCCACGGGGGCCGTGCGTGGATAGCCATCGGCATAGCCGCAAGCGACCACGCCGATGCGCATGGTTGCCTGCGCGGTGAACGTGGCGCCATAACCAAGGGTGTCACCTGGGCGCAGAGTCTGAACGGATATCAAGCGGCTTTCCAACGACATTGCCGGTTTCAGCCGGCCGGCGATATCACTCGCCACGCCGCTCGGCGCGGCGCCGTATAACATGACGCCAGGGCGCACCCAGTCTCCGTGCGCGTTCGCATGCCATAACGTGGCGGCCGAGTTGGAGAGCGACCGCTCTCCGGACAGGCCATCGGCGGTTTGCTCAAATACCGTCATCTGCGATGCAATACCTTGTGGACCGTCAGCGGTGGCGAAGTGCGTCATCAACGTGATAGCGCCCACGGCGGGCAGGGCGCGGGCTTGCGTGTACGCGTGGCGATACGCGTCAGGCGTAAAACCAAGGCGGTTCATCCCGCTGTTCATCTTCAAATAGATTGGCAGCGGTCGCGCCGGCTTGCGCTCCGCGAGCATGCGTAGATGATCCGGATGATGAATGGCAGCAGTCAGGCCATGGGCCTCGACAATGTCCCAGTCACGCATCTCGAAGATACCCTCGAGCAGCAGGATCGGTCCCGTCCATCCCAGTTCACGAACGCGCACCGCTTCGTCCAGATCGAGCAGCGCGAAGCCGTCAGCCTGTTTCAGACCCGGATAGGCATGTGCGATATCGTGACCATACGCGTTCGCCTTGACGACGGCCCAGATGCGGCTATGGGGAGCGCAGGCGCGGACGACCGACAGGTTATGGGCAAGAGCGTGCGCGTGAATGCGCGCAAGAATGGGGCGAGGCAAGGCAGGTCTCCGAACCGGTATGGACAGCAATGCAGACAGTCACCGGATCGTAACGAAGTTTGCCCCGCAAAAGTTACTTTTATTCGCCGCAATTTCGCGAATAAGTTCGTCTGCGATCATGCAGACACATACGATGCACAACTTCCGCGCCGGTCGCACGATGCAGGACAAGCGGCACCGCGATCGTACCCTTAATCGACATGCTCGAGGTAACCCTCACCTGGCTTGGGAATGCGCAGGGAGAAGAAGATGCCGATAGCCATCATGACGCATACATAGACGTAAAACATGGATTCGTTGCCGCCTTGTTTCATCCACAGGGCAACGTACTCGGCCGAGCCGCCGAATACCGCATTGGCAACGGCATAGGACAGGCCCACGCCCAACGCACGGACTTCTGGCGGGAACACTTCCGCCTTGATCAAACCGCTGATCGACGTGTAGAGGCTCACGATCGCCAACGCGATGACAATCAGGCCGAAGGCGGCCCATGGACTGGTGACATTGCCCAGCGCCGTCAACAATGGATAAGTGCAGACGGTGGCCAGCACGCCGAACGTGAGCATGCAATTCCGTCTGCCGATGCGGTCCGACAGCGCACCGAATACCGGTTGCAGAATCATATAGACGAACAGTGCGCCGGTCATGATCGTGCTGGAGGTCTTCGCTGACATATGCGCGGTGTTGACCAGGTACTTTTGCATATACGTGGTGAACGTATAGAAGATCAGCGAGCCGCCGGCGGTATAGCCCACCACGGTAATGAACACACGGCTGTGTTTCATCAGCGCGGACAACGAGCCTGCATCCTTGCGCTGACGTGTCTCGTCGGACACGGTTTCCGTCAGGGAGCGGCGCAGCAGGAGAGACACGACAGCGGACAACGCACCGATAAAGAATGGGATGCGCCAGCCCCATGCACGCAGCTCCGCATCGCTAAGGATGGCTTGCAAAATAACGATCACCAGCACGGCCAGCAATTGACCGCCGATCAGCGTTACATATTGAAACGAGGCCAGGAAACCGCGTTCTCCCCGGATGGCGACCTCACTCATATAAGTGGCGTTGGTGCCGTACTCGCCGCCCACCGACAGGCCTTGGAACAAGCGTGCTAAAAGTAACAGGAATGGCGCCGCGGCGCCGATCGTGGCATAGGTTGGCAGACAAGCAATCACCAGCGAACCGCCACACATCATGGTGATGGAGACCAGCATGGCGCGGCGACGTCCGAATTTGTCGGCAATGCGACCAAAAAACCAACCGCCGATTGGTCTCATCAGGAAGCCCGCGGCAAATACGCCGGCAGTATTCAATAGCTGCGTGGTGGCATCACCTTTTGGAAAAAACGATGCGGCGAAATAAATGGAGCAGAAGGAATAAACGTAGAAATCGAACCACTCCACCAGATTTCCCGAAGATGCCCCGATGATGGCGAAGATCCGTTGCTTGCGGTCGCGCGGCGCCGCGCGATCAATGTACTGCGTCATTTACTGCCTCCGAGATACGCGGCCTGAGATCACCGCTTATTAACTGGTGTTTTCATGCTGCACTGGACGGCCGGAAAGTAAACCGGATGGTCTGCGGCCCAATGATTATGTTTTTTACGATCCTGCGTCATTTGCGCAGAAATAGCATGAATTACAACGTTGTCGCGGCATGGTAAACCAGCTGAAAGTAATTGGGGAGGCGAAAATGACCGATTAATAATCGGCAAGGGTAAGCCCTGAGTTACAGGCAAATCCAGGTCAGGTGAATCGGGAAAATAAGACAGATCGGCTCAGCGCGGGGCATTGCGCGGCGCCACCGCAATTCAATCATGTGTATGCGCTAGTGAAGGCGGCAGGTGGTTGAGCCACTGCGTTGGTCCGCCTTATCGGGCACGGCGGTTGATGGCGGCAGTCAGAACCGCGACCAGGGCGTCGATATCGGCCGGTTTGGTGAGGAAATGTTGGAATCCTTCGGCAAAACTGCGCAGTCGATGGACCTCGTCGTCGTGACCTGTCAAGGCGATGGCGACGGCAGGCTCCACGCCGTGTCTGATTTCGTGTTCGCGGAGCGACTGGATGAGGTAGAAGCCGTCCATGCCGGGCAAGACGATATCGCAGATGACGGCATCCGGGAGGGCTTCGATGGCGGTGGCGCAACCGTCCTCCGCATCCGCTACGGCAAGCACCGTGGCGCCTAGGTCGGATAGCAATGTCGATAATGCTTCACGCGTGTGTGCGTCGTCCTCGATCAGCACGATCGTGCCGCGATCGAGCGGCCTTGCAGTGTTCATGCTCTTGAATTGCTCCCGCAGCGCGGACAAAATTCGATTATAGCGAGCGCGTCCTTTTGTAGCGCGCCGCGCGTTCGTCTATACGGCGGCACGGCGGCGCCATTGTATGCGTAGCAGCCCCATCCGGCGGTGAATTGTGCAGCGCATGCTGATGTTTTCGCGTAACGTCTCAATTTTGTGACAAATTATTTGCGCGCTTGCCAGCATGGCGCGCCATTCCGATAGAAACCATGACAACGCTTTCCTCTGAATCGCTTGCTTCGCCTCGCAGCGGGTACGCGACCGATGTCCTTACTGGAACCAATGGTTCTCCTGCCCGCGCGGGTGCTGACGGCGCCACGAATTCCGCTGCGGTGCACCGCCCCGCGTCGCTCGAGTGGGTTGAGAGATTGGTACGGTTCGACACCACCAGCCGGGAATCGAATCTCGGTCTGATCGAAACCATCCGCGACGCCGTTCAGCGCATTACGGGCAAGGCGCCGGTATTGACATACGACCGGACGGGCAAGAAAGCCAACCTGTTCGCCACGGTGGCAGCGGCGTCAGGCGAATTGGATGGAGGCATCGTGCTGTCCGGACATACCGATGTCGTTCCGGTCGACGGCCAGCAATGGCAGTCGAATCCGTTCGAGCCGGAAATCCGTGATGGTCTGCTCTATGGTCGCGGTACAGCCGACATGAAGGGCTTTATTGGTACCGTCATGGCGCAACTGCCGAACTTTGCGGCCAAGCCGTTACGGCAGCCAATCCATTTGTCCCTTACCTATGACGAAGAAGTGGGTTGTCTCGGCGCACCGGTCCTGCTGGCGGACCTGGCGGCCCGCGGTGTAAAGCCATCGGGCTGTATTGTTGGCGAACCCACCGAAATGCGGGTGGTCGTCGCACATAAAGGAATCAACACCTTCCGGTGTCACGTACACGGACATGCGGCACACTCGTCATTGACGCCGCGCGGGGCAAACGCGATCGAACATGCGGCCCGTCTTATCTGTTTTATCCGCGATATGGTGGACGAATTCCGCGCGAAGGGGCCGTTCGACGCCGACTTCGATGTGCCGTTTTCAACCGGGCAGACAAGCTTGATCAAGGGAGGCAATGCCATCAATACGGTGCCGGCCGATTGTGAATTCCAGTTTGAATATCGCAACTTGCCCGGTGTCGATGCCGCAGGCATCGAGGCCCGCATTCGCGCTTATATCCAGACCGAGTTGTTGCCGCGAATGCGGCGAGACCACCCGGCCGCGGCGATTGAGTTGATCCGTACTGCTGGTGCACCCGCACTGGACGCCGCCGAGCAAGCCGCGGTGACAACGCTGGTGCGTGCATTGGCACGCGATACCGAGACAAGGAAAGTCGCTTACGCGACCGAAGGTGGTCAATTCGCGCAAGCCGGCATTCCCACCGTGATTTGCGGGCCGGGCAACATTCAACAAGCGCATCGTGCCGATGAATACGTCGCCTTGGAGCAGATCGTGGCGTGTGAGTCGTTTCTCGATAAATTAATGCGGAGCCTCCTTGTTTAGGCGTCGTTTATCGATGTCCGATGGTGCGGAAAAAACACCCTTCAGATAAGGACGTTCTCGTGTTTTCCGGGAAATTTTTCCTTGAAATTGCTGTCTTGAAACATATTGAAGCTGGCGTTTGTGTCAGTTTGAAACATTTGGCATTAGAGCTTGAGGCTAGGGCGTAGGCAGGCTAGTCTTATTTCAGTCATCCGTTTCCTGGATTCTGGACTCGGCGCCGTTCGCTTGTTGAAGGGACGGCGCCGATTGACTTATTGAGCGCCACAATCTCGCTAAATCGAAAAAAAGCCTTTTTGATCCGCCGAACCGACGCCGAGCATGCGCGCGCGTCGCAGCCCGGACACGAATCGCTTGCTGTAGAGCCGTTGGAGAAGACATCGGCACCCCGCGCCGCCGCTCGGCATTTGATCTGGGGCATGGTGGCTTTGGCCATCGCACTGAACGCGATTTTTGCCTATACGCTGCTACGTGAGCGCCACGACGCGCGCGACCGCGCGCTGTCCTTATTGGCTAATGCCAACCGCACGCTTGCAGCCGATTTGGGTGCACGGTTGTCCGTTGTCGACGCGTCGCTGCAGGCAGCCGTTCGAACGCTTTATAAGACAAGCCCCTCAGGGAACGACGCCGCGGCACCGGTTAGCCCGGCGTCGGGGGCCACTGGCATGTCGCCCGACCGCACCGCGGAAGCCGTTGCTGCTGAGTTGGCTGCCGCGGCGGCGCGTGCGGGGGCATCTGGCGCGCCAGTTGGCGCATCCGCCATGCCTGCCGCGATAGGACCTACCGCGCATTTGCTGGCGTTGTTCCAACGCGGGGACGGTTTGCGCCATGCCAGTTCGCTATTGGTCGCCGATACCAACGGCGATCTGGTGCTCGGTTCCCGTTCGTCACCGCCGCGGCGCAACAATGTGGCAAATCAGGATTTCTTCAAGGTACATGAGGGCACGCCGGCCGCGCCGCCTGGCAGTGACCGTGATGCCACGGATCAGCCCTTTATCAGTCGCGTGATTCAAAGCCCGCTTGATGGGAAATACTACGTCTGCATGAGCCGTCGCTTATCGACCGCCGATGGCCGCTTCGCCGGGGTCGTGTTTGCATCGATTCCGAAATCGGTATTCGATCGTGCGTTCTCGTTGTTGCCGATCGATGACGAAGGCGCCGCGGCACTCCTTCGCAATGATGGGACCGTTTTGGCGCGGAAGCCGGATACCGGTGTTTCGTTCAATACGAATGTGTCGAACGGCGATCTGTGGCGTTACTTCCCGATGCAGAAGCACGGTTATTTCGAAGGCCGATCCAAGATCGACGGTATTCAACGGCTCTATGTCTATCACGATGTGGACGGTTTTCCGATCTTGCTCGCGCTGGGAGAATCAATGAAGCGGGTCTACGGAAGCTGGCGTGAGCGTGCGCAGTTGCTGGGGCTACTCGATCTGACTTTGACCCTTTGTATCATTGGCTTGACGTTGTTGTTTCGACGCGTGTACGAACACGGTCGCCTGGGTCGGTTGGCGGCGGTGCGCAATGAGTCGCTGTTTCAAGGGGCGATGAACAGCGCATCCGTCGGTATCGCGCTGGTCGAACTGGACCGCTATGTGTCCTACGTCAATCCGGCATTGATCGCGCTACTGGGGGTGTCCGAGGAGCGGCTACTCGGCGACCGTTTGCACGACTTGCTGGGGCCGCAGTTCTGGCATAACGACGAGGCCGGGTTTTCGTCGTTGGAACAAGGCCGCATCAATGCCTATGTGATCGAGCGACGCTTCACGCATCCGGATGGTCGGCTGGTGGACGCGTTGGTGAAGGTTACCCTGGCGCGTACCGAGCGAGGCAGTCCGCGGTTTTTCGTGGCCCAGGTGCAAGACATTACCGAGCGAATGCAAACCCAGCAGTTGCTGAGCGAACAGAACGAGCATCTGCGAGTGACATTGGCGTCGATTGCCGACGGGGTGATCACGACGAATAACGATGGCATGGTGCAGTTTGTCAACCCAGCCGCGGAGGCCATTACTGGCTGGCAGAATAGTGATGCCTTGTCACTGCCCATCGCGACGGTATTCTCGTTGCGCGACCCGGACACCCGGCAGCCGGTCAAGGATGCGGTGCGTCGTGCGTTGGGGACGCCGCGCGCCTCTCACGTCAGTATCGTGGGCGTCTTGATCGACCGGAACGGTTGGCGCCGTGAAGTAGCATGCAACGCCGCCGCGGTGCGCACCGCCGAAGGTGCGGTGATTGGCGCGGTATTGGTGATGCGAGACGTCAGCGAGTCGCGCGAATTGCAGCGCAAGCTTGCTTACAACGCCAGCCACGACGCATTAACCAGCCTGCCCAACCGTACTGCATTTGGCGATGCATTGGAACAGGCATTGCTCGAGGTCCAGATGTCGGATCGGCAGCATGCACTTGCCTTCATCGATCTCGACCGATTCAAGATCGTCAACGACACGGCCGGACACCGGGCTGGCGATATGCTGCTGAAGCAGATCGGCCTGCTGGTGCCGGCGCAATTGCGCGCTACGGATTTCGTGGGACGGTTGGGCGGTGACGAGTTGGGCGTTATTCTCCATGACTGTACGATCGATGAGGCCAAGGTCGTGCTGGATAAATTGATTGCGGCGATCAATGCACTGCAGTTTGTTTGGGACGGCCGGACGTATAGCGTGGGGGCAAGCATCGGTCTGACCGCGATCGACCGGCATGCCGAGTCGCCAAACGCACTGCTGACCGAAGCAGATGCCGCTTGCTACTCGGCCAAGGACAATGGCCGAAACATGGTCAGTGTTTATCGCGGAGGGCAAAGTGACGCGGCGGATTGGCATCGAAAGATTGTCCTCGCAGCGGGCATCACCGAAGCGATCAGCGAGGGGCGGATATTCCTCTATGCGCAAAAAGTATTGCCACGCGACGCGCGCGCCGTGCCACGATGGGAATTGCTGGCTCGCATGTTCGATCGTGACGGCACGCCGATTCCTACCTCGGTGTTCATTCCGGCCGCGGAACGCTATGACCTGATGGTGCACATCGACCGTTGGGCATTGTCGAGCGCGCTGGCCGAACTACAGCGCGGGATGGCGGGCGGTGCATTGTGCGCGGTACACGTCAATATGTCGGCGAATTCACTGAATGATCCCGATTTCGTTGGTGATGCGTTGAAGTTGATCTCGGCGTCCAATGTACCGCCAGGCGCGTTGACGTTTGAAATCACGGAAACAGCCTTGATGCGCAATCTCGCGTCCGCGACGGTGGCGATCAACGCGTTACGCGGGGCAGGGGTACACGTGGCCTTGGACGACTTCGGCATTGGCATGAGTTCGTTCGGCTATTTGCGAAATTTTCCGGTCGACCTGGTCAAGATCGACGGCGGTTTCGTCGTCAATATGATCGAGAACGCGGTGGATCGAAATATTGTCAAATCGATTCATCAGATCACTCGCGACCTTGGCGCGCGTACCGTCGCGGAGTCCGTGGAAAACGCCGCCACGTTGAGCCTGCTGCGCCAAATGGAAGTGGACTTTTTCCAGGGTTATCACATCCATACCCCTGAGCCATTCCATATGGTCATCGACGCTGAGATCAGCCGTGTCCGTGGTGCCGGTCCGCGTCACAATCTATTGGATGGAATGTCGCCAAATTCCGCAAATGGCGCCAGTTTGTAAGGTTGAAACTTCTACAAAATGGGTTTTCTGGGTAAGGAAGATATTCATTATTTTTAGCAAAACAGTTTTGTCAAGATGCCTTGCTTGCCGTCGAATTGTCTATCCAAATGGTTGTTTTAGCGTTAAATTTTTGTGATTTGTGCCTGTTCCGGTAACGATTTCCGATCAATTGCAGCAACTTCTGCTGCGGCATGTAATAAACACCATCTATTGCTATTCTCCTTACAATAGGCTAGTATTTGCCTATGCACTGACACGAGGTTGGTGTACCGCACGAAAGTTGCAGGAGGATCCCATGTCCACGTCCATCGTCACCGGCGCGCTCATCGCAGCGACGATTGCTGCTCCGGTGTTAACCATTCTCATGGTCATCGCCAACACACCCGCCTTCGCCGGTTAGTTTGTATTTCGGCTTTGGCGGGCTTTTTTGTCCATATGCTGGATAAGCGTGGACGAGGTCAGGTACGCACCGATGAATGAACGGATTCGATACCTGCGTGCCGAACTCCTCGCCCTTTTCCGAGCAGGTTTGGTTAGCGAAGCCCAGATGCGAGAGTTTGATGTATTGTGGCCCGCGCCTATGGACGATTTGTCCGCGAAATCCTGGGCTAGTGTCAGCGTTATCTAATAGCTGTTATACGGATAAAAGCAATTTATCCGTATAACAGCTAATTTGACTTTATCCGTATGACAGCTAAAATGATAATGGCTGAATACCGGATACATTCATGTCTGCTCCCCCTTCTGCATTACGCCTGATGACCGCTTCTCAGCTCGGTCAGTTGCTCGTGACGTCCCGCAAGCGGCACAAGCTCACGCAGGCGGAAGTTGGGCATCGCGTCGGCCTAAGTCAGAATCGCATATCGTATTTAGAAAAAAATGCGGATGAGATTAGCTTCGGGCAGTTACTCCGCTGGTGTGCGGTCATCGGGCTTGCGTTGCATCTTGGAGAACGGAAGGGCGTTGCCTCAACGGACATCTCGGAGTGGTGAATATGGGGCGCCGCTCGCACAGTCAAACCCTGTCCATGTGGGCAAACGGCGATTTTGTCGGACGCTGGACCATCGGTGCGGATGGCAAATCCGAGCTGCAATACGATACGGCGTGGCAACAATCCGCACGTGGGCGACCGATATCCGTTTCATTGCCCTTTAACCTGCACAACGAGCCATTGAAGGGCGCGCGTGTATCCCACTACTTCGATGGCCTGCTGCCGGATAGCGAAACGATTCGAAAACGGGTCGCGGCGCGTTTCAAGACGGGCTCCATCGCGACGTTCGATCTCCTGGCGGCGATTGGTCGCGACTGCGTTGGTGCGTTGCAGCTTTTGCCGGACGACGCCGTGCCGGAGGGGGTGGGCAAGATTGAGGGCATCGTTGTTGACGAAGAAGCCATCGAGCGGCACTTGCTCGAAGTTGTCAGTCCCGATCGTTTCGCCGCGGCGAAGGACCCTGACGACGATTTCCGCATCTCGCTGGCTGGCGCGCAAGAGAAGGACGCCTTTCTCTGGTGGGATGGGCAATGGATGAAGCCGCGTGGCGCCACGCCGACCACCCACATCCTCAAGCTCCCGATTGGCATGGTGGGCGGGCGCAAAGCTGACTTCACGACATCGGTGGACAATGAGTGGCTGTGCCTGCGACTACTGAAGGAATACGGCCTCCCTACCGCGGACGCACGCATTGCGACATTTGGCACACAACGGGTGCTCGTGGTCGAGCGTTTCGACCGCGTGCGCTCCCGCGATGGAACGCAGCTTTTTCGGCTTATCCAGGAGGATTTTTGCCAGGCAACTGGCACGTCACCGCTGATCAAATACGAGAGCGAGGGCGGCCCGGGATTGCAGCAGATGTCCGCGCTATTGCTGCAATCGCAGCAAGCGGTGGACGACATGCGTACCCTCATGGCTTCCCAGATTCTCTTCTGGATGATGCGTGCGCCGGACGGTCATGCCAAAAACTTCAGCATCCAGCTGCTCGCCGGCGGCGTAAGCAGTTTCAAGCTGACGCCATTGTATGACGTGATGTCCGCTTACCCGGTCATGGGTGACGGGCCAAATCAATGGGCGGAGCAAGAAATCAAACTGGCAATGGCGTTGCTCGGGAAAAATAAGCACTATCACGTGCATAAGATTGCGCGACGGCATTTCAACAGCACGGCCAAGAAAATGGGCTACGGTAACAGTGCGGAGCCGCTGCTACAAGAGATCATCACGCGCACACCCGAGGTGGTGGAGAAAGTCCGCGCGGAGCTGCCACCGGGGTTTTCCGAGCAAGTTGCGGACAAAGTGTTGTCTGGCGTTCTCGCGGCGATGCGCACGCTGGAGCGTATGCCTACGGCGTCCTGATATTCGGCAGGAAATGGAGTACCACCTCACGCTGATGGGCGGCATGCCGGTGTTCAAACAGATAGACGCCCTGCCAGGTCCCCAGCACCATCCGCCCTTGATCGACGGGAATTGATAGGTGTACCTGCGTCAACGCGGTACGTAGATGCGCCGGCATATCATCCGGTCCTTCGGTATCGTGCTGGTAAAGCGTGCCGGATTCTGGCGCAATACGCGAGAAAAACGCTTCCAAATCAATCCGTACCGACGGATCGGCGTTCTCCTGGATCAGCAAGGATGCCGAGGTATGCCGACAGAACACAGTCAACAGTCCGTCGCTGGCGGGTTGTGTATCCATGAAGCGACGCAATTGCGCGGTGATATCGATGAGCCCGCTTCCTTTAGTCTGCACGCGGATGTGGGCGATCGGACGCGCTTTTTGCGCATCGCTTGCGTGTGATATCGGGCTTGGGTCGTCATGTCGCGCGTTCATGGAGCGCTCCTGGGGCGCGGTGCGATACCGCGCGGTTGAGTGTGGCGGCTTGCGCGTTGCAATGTGACATCCGTTCAGCGCGGCGGACGACGCTCGTAGGGCGCATCGTCGCGGCGATCTCCCGCCCGATTCCGCAGGCGTTGGCGCGTACGCCAAGTCGCGGCGCCAATGGCCACCAAAATAATCAGCAATGCGCCGTTACGCAACAAACTGCCGTTGGATGGTCGTCCGTCCTGCGCCGCTTGCAATGCATTCCGCTCGGCGGTGGGCTGTGTGCTGGCATCGGACACAGAGGCAGCCGATGCTGCCGCGCCAGCTGTCTCGCTCGTCGTAGTTCCGAAGGCGGCATCGGGGGATACCGGGACCAGGTTGTTCGTAATTTGCGTAGGCGCGCCAAACTGCGTCTGCGCCGCCGTGGGTTGTGCATTGGGGTCCTGCGCGGGCGGTGGCGGTGGCTGGTTGGACGCAGATGGCATCGATACGGCATTCGGCGCCGCGCCAGCCCCTACCGCTTGCATCCCAGCTGCATCGGTCTGCGCTCGATTAAGCGCTTTTGCATGCGTTTGCCAATCGTTGATCAGTTTCTCTACGCAACCTACATCCGTGCACGCATCACGCCGTGCCCGGAAATCAGCAACTTGGCCTTGCGAGAGCATTCCTGCCGCGGCCATTCGCTGCTGTTCCGCGTAAAGCGCGTCGTATTCGTGACCGACGATCGTGTAATCGCAAATCACACGTTGGCCCGGCACGCGTGCAGTACTGCAATTGACATCTGTCGCCGCATGTGCCGACGCGCTCAATCCGAATACCGTCCAAAAAATACAGCACCAGGTTCGTTGTTGTAACACGGAAAAATCCAACAAAGAAGAGGGAGTCTCTCACGATATCCGATTTGCCGGAGCGATGCAGCTCGCCTATTGACGCATCGTTGATGCAGCAGCGACGCGCAAGACAGCGCATACTCTCTCGCTATCCAAAAAATCCGGGATAGAATGCTTTCCCGTCGTTGAACCACCTTCGTGATATACATGTCTCGAGAAGGGTAAAAAGCGATCAGGTACTCGTACGACTCGCGTATCCACGCGATGATAAAAGCCCGGCGGCCCCCAGGAGCCCATTTTGCAAGCCAATAAAAGCCTTGAACAATTCTTGACCACTGAAGAAGAGAACATACTGAAAGAGTGGGTGGCGGTGCAGTTGGGGGGGAACGCCCAGCGTGGTTTGATCTCCGAGTCCGAGGTGAGGGAAGCGAGCCGTTCCTTTCTCTCGTTGTTTACCAAGGCAGTGACGCGCGATTACGATGCGTCTCTCAGCGGTGAAAACTGGGATGCGTTGAAATCGCATCTGGTGACCGTGTCTGGGCACCGTGCAACGCAGGGTTTCACGCCGTCCGAGACGGCGATGTTTGTTTTCTCGCTGAAAGAGCCACTGTTCAAGGCGCTGCGTGCGCGTGTCGTCGAAGCCGATGCGCTGACCGATGCGTTGTGGAAGTTGACGGTCACAATCGATAAGCTGGGCCTCCTGACGGTGGAGGCGTATCAGGCCACGCGTCAGCGCATCATCGAGCGCCAGCAACAGGAGTTGCTGGATCTGACAACGCCGGTTGTCCGCTTGTGGGAATCCGTGGTTGCCTTACCACTGATCGGTACGCTGGACAGCGAGCGTACGCAAGTGGTTATGGAGAGCCTGCTGGAATCGATCGTTGCGAATGAAGCCGCGATTGCCATTATCGATATCACGGGTGTGCCCACCGTCGATACCTTGGTTGCGCAGCATTTATTGAAAACTGTGGCGGCGGCGCACTTGATGGGCGCCGAGTGCATCATCAGCGGTATTCGCCCGCAGATCGCGCAAACCATTGTGCACCTGGGCGTCGACCTTGGTAACGTGGTGACGAAGGCGACATTGGAAGATGCGCTGAAGCTGGCTTTGAAGCGTGTGGGAATGAATATCGTCCGCGAACAGCGCGTGGAAGCCAGATAAGCACCATGGAAAAAATTCCGGTTCTGCGTCTGGGCAATTTCCTGCTCGTTTCCATCCAGGTGGAACTGCATGACGAGCTAGCAATCTCCCTACAGGATGACTTGGCGGCGCAGATTACGGCACACAAGGCGAAGGGGGTGTTAATAGACATTTCGGCGCTTGAAATCGTCGATTCGTTTATTGGCAGGATTCTCGGTCATATCGCGGCGATGTCGAAAATCATGGACGCCGCCACGGTCCTGGTCGGCATGCGGCCGGCAGTTGCCATTACGCTTGTCGAATTGGGCATGCCATTGACAGGGATTTCCACGGCGTTGAATATCGACAAAGGAATGGCACTGTTACGTTCCCGTGTTGGTGACGCGGGAGACCCGTCATCGTCAGCGTAAACAGCGTCAAGGTCGATATCACGACGGCCGAGCAGGCCAGCGCCGCGCGGCGTTTGGTGCAGGACTGGGCAACGAAGCTTGGCTTTAGCGCCATTGACAAGACGAAGTTTGTAACGGCAGCGTCCGAGCTGGCGCGCAATACCTTGGTCCATGGCGGCGGTGGATACATGGATCTGACCGAATGCAACGTTAATGGTCGAATTGGCTTGCAAGCGGTTTTTCAAGACAGCGGTCGCGGTATTGCGAACATCGACCAAGCGCTCGAAGACGGTTATAGCACTGCAAAGAGTCTGGGTTTGGGATTGGGTGGCGCAAAACGCCTTGTCAACGAGTTCTCCATCAGGAGCGAGGTTGGCGTAGGCACTACAGTGAGCATTACGCAGTGGAAACGACGGTAATCGTCGACGACGCGACAGGCGTCGCCGAGGCGCGACGTGCAGCCGCCAAAATGGCTGAATGGGTTGGCTTGCCTGATAAATTGCACGGAGAAGTGGCGTTGGTGGTCTCTGAAGCCGCCAGTAATATCGTCAAATATGCGCAGCGGGGGGAAATACTGCTGCGCGCCACGATGTACTCCGGCGCGGTCACGTCGCTTGAAATGCTGGCGGTGGACAAGGGGCCGGGCATCCGCAATATCGACGAAGCCATGCGCGATGGCCATTCCACGGGTGGCAGTCTGGGCGCGGGACTTGGCACCATGAAGCGCCGGGCGTCGTTTTTTGATCTTTATTCACTGCCCGAGCGTGGTACCGCCGTGCTTGCGCAATTCTCCGCCGGCCGCACCGAATCAACAACGTTGCCGGGCTTTGTCGTTGGTGCGCGGGCGACGCCCCGCGCGGGACAGGACATGTGCGGCGACGCGTGGGCCGTATCGCTTCGCGGCGACGCGCTGTGGGTAACAATTCTAGACGGTCTAGGACACGGCCCACTCGCCCACCAAGCGTCGAATCAGGGGCTTGATTATTTTCGCGGACCTGCCGTTTTCGATACGCCCGAAGCGTTGGCGCAGCAACTGCATGCGGCTTTGAAGGGCACGCGTGGCGCCGTGGTGGGGCTGGCGAAGATCGCGCCGAAGGAGCGATTGCTGCGTTTTACGGGCATCGGCAACATTCTTGCCGGGGTATTTACCGCCCGCACCGCGACACGTCTGCTCTCTACCGATGGTACCGTCGGATATATGATGCAGCGAGTCAGGCCGACGCAGGCTGACTGGAACGCGAAAAGTGTGTACATCGCCAGCACCGATGGATTGTCCACGCGCTGGACCCTGAATGGACATCCTGATCTGTTGGAACACCATCCGAGCCTTATTGCCGCGGTGCTGCACCGTGATTTTGCAAGGGATACCGACGACGCCACCGTGGTGGTCGTTAAAGAGGCTTAGTTCATGCGCCACCGCATTGTGTCCGTCCAGATCACGTCGATCCTCAGTCTCGTCTCCATACGGGACCGGTCGAGGCAGATCGCTGAACTGTTCGGTCTGGAAGAAATCCAGCGCACACGCTTTACCACCGCGATTTCCGAGATCGCACGCAACGCAATTCAATATGCTCAGGGGGGAACCCTGACATTTTTTGTCGGCGAGGCGAGCAGCGCAAAAGGCGTTCAATGTGTCAGCGCGGAAATCATCGATACCGGGCCCGGCATCGACAATGTCGCCTTGCTCGTCAATGCGCGTCATCCATCGTTGATATCCGGCGGAGTGGGAATCCCGGGCACGCGTCGCCTTGTCGATGATTTTTGGATCGAATCTGTTCGCGGTGACGGCACGCAGGTGGGCATCGAGATGTACTTGCCTCGTGAAGTGCCGTTGTACTCGGTGACACAGATCAACGAGATTGTCGGGCAGATGGCGCGCAAGAAACCGCAGACGCCCATCGAGGCCATCGAACAGCAGAACCATGAAATGCTGCTCACCCTTGACGAACTGCGCCGAAGCAAGGCCGAACTCGAAGTCGCCGACGACCGCAAGAACGAATTCCTGGCAATGCTTGCGCATGAATTGCGCAATCCGCTCGCAGCCATCAGCTTGTCATTGGAACTTGGGGCGAAGACGGGCAATACCAAGGACGCGTTTGCCGTCATCGGTCGGCAGACGGCACACCTGTCGCGTCTGGTCGCCGATTTGCTCGATGTCTCGCGGGTCACACGCGGCAAGGTGGATTTACGCACCGAGATCGCGGATTTGAACGCCATTGTCGCGGGGGCGATCGAGATGACCTATCCTGAATTCGAGAGACGGGGGCATTCGATCGCATTCACGCCGCCCGCGTCACCGGTGATTGTTCGCGTGGATGTTGCGCGAATGAAGCAGGTGTTTGGCAATATTCTGCATAACGCCGCGCGCTACACGCCACAGTCGGACAAGGTGTCGATCAACATCACGGTCAACGACAGCGCGGCCTCCGTTACCGTGGAGGACAACGGCATGGGCATCAGTCCGCTGATGCTGCCGCGCGTATTCGACCTGTTTGCGCAGGAGTTCAACAACGTCAGCCGACAGGAAGCCGGATTGGGCATTGGTTTGACATTGGTGCAGCGTCTAGTGTCCGATCATGGGGGACATGTCTCGGCATACAGTGCCGGCACGGGGACCGGAAGCCGTTTCACCGTCGAGCTGCCGATTGTGAACGAGTCATTGCCGAAAGCACTTGCGCCAACCAGTTTGCCGCCGTTGCCGACCGGGCTGACTGTCATGTTGGTGGATGACAACCAGGATGCGGTCAGCGCATTGGCCGCCCTGCTCGAGTTGGAAGGTTGCACCTGCCTGACTGCCTACGATGGCGCGAGCGCCTTGGCACTGAATGCGAAGCATCCTGCCCAGGTTTATATTATCGATATCGGTCTACCCGATATGACCGGCTTCGATCTGTCCACGGCGCTACGACAGGCCGCCACCCAGTCTCCGCAACGTTATCCGCCGCGTGCAACCCACATCGCTCTGAGCGGCTATTCGTCCAAGGAATTCCACGTGAAGGCCAGCGAGGTAGGGTTCGATCATTACTTCTCTAAGCCGCTGCCGATAGACGGTATGTTGTCGATCCTGACGTCGCTCTAATCCAGATCGAAAGCAGTGGCGTGACGTGGAGTAAAAATTACTAATATTAATTAGTAATTGAGCATCTATTTGTCGAAAAACCGATAAATGACATCAAATCGGAAAATTTTTTGCGGTCCGCCGGACGTACTATTTTTCGCATGAATCAGCCCATGTAAAAAGGACGCCCCAATGTCATCAAAGCCTGTCTATCTGGACTACGCCGCTACCACGCCAGTTGACCCTGAAGTGATCCCGGCCCTGATTGCATGCCTTGGGCCCGATGGCGTATTTGGCAATCCGGCATCTCACTCGCACAGTAGCGGTAACCGTGCAAAGGCGGCGGTCGAGCAGGCGCGGCGGGAAGTTGCGGCGCTGATTGGTGCGGTGCATACGGATGTGATTTGGACTTCCGGCGCCACCGAATCGAATAACCTGGCGCTCAAGGGCCTGGCGGAAAAAGTGCTGGCGGACGGGACTCCTTGTCACATCATCACCAGTTGTCTGGAACACAAGGCAATTCTGGATACGGTCACGCACCTCGAGACCCTAGGTGTCGAGGCCACGCGACTGATGCCAGACGCTACCGGCGCGATCACCGCCGACGCGGTGGCCAACGCCATGCGCCCACACACCCGCATGGTTTCGTTAATGATCGTCAATAATGAAATTGGCACATTGACGGATGTGGCGGCGGTCGCAAAAGTCGCACATGCTGGCGGTGCGTTGCTGCATGTGGATGCCGCCCAGGGCTTGGGCAAGGTTGACATCGACGTGGTCCGTGACGGCATCGACTTGCTCTCCATGTCGGCGCACAAGATTTATGGTCCCAAGGGCATTGGCGCTTTGTACGTGAAGGGCGCCATCAAGGACCAGATTGGTGCGCAGATACACGGCGGAGGTCACGAACAAGGACTTCGTTCGGGTACGCTGGCCACGCATCAGATCGTTGGCATGGGCAGCGCATGCGCGGTGGCACAAAGGCGGCTCGCAGAAGATCATGCACATATCGCAGCCTTGAGCCGGCAATTGCTGCGCGGGCTTGCCGATGTTCCGGCAATCCGCCGCAACGGTGCCGCAGCGACCTGTATCCCGAATATTATTAGCTTGTGCATCGATCTGCCGGGGTTCATGCCAATGTTGCTTGGTGGCGAACTGGAGGTGTCGAGTACGTCCGCGTGTAATTCGGCGTCTGGCGCGGTGTCACACGTGCTGACCGGCATTGGTCTGACGACTGAAGCGGCATCGCGTTCCGTGCGGATCAGCCTCGGCCGCTTTACAACAGTGGCAGACGTCGAGCGCGCCGTCCTATGCGTACGCAATGCGCTGGCGTTTTGTACGCCGGTGAAATCGATGGCATCGGTGGCATAGTCATGCGCTAGTTTGGCCACTCGTGGCGGGGTTTCGGCTTATTTGGCCGTGAGCGGGGCCATAGACGTTGCAATTTCGATTTTTCGCTAAAACGACAGGGAACCACGGCCGCGATTTGGGCGCTCACCATAACGTCATGCGCCGGTCCATGCCAGTCCGACGTTGTCGACCCATCAGTCGCTCGTAAGCGACGAAAAGGCACCAAGTACCCTATTGGCCGTCCTACTCTGTATTGGATATGGGAGAATGGCCCGTCGTTCTTTACCCATCCCGTACAGTGGCGATTCCAAAGATATTCCGCGTCACGCAGCGTGCCGCCTTTGCGTTGCGTCTGTCACCCGGTTTGCGCCGGGTGCAGTCGTCTGCATCGGCACCGCCGCTTGTACTGTCCGTGCTGATCGCCATGGCGGTCTTTAGGTCGGGCTACGCGTCGGCGGATTGCGTGATGGACGCCGCGAAATATCACAAGGTCAATCCCACGATCCTGCTGGGCATTGCGATTGTCGAAAGCCGCTTGCGGGCGAATGCAACGAACGTCAACACCAATGGTTCGACGGACATGGGAATGATGCAGATCAACTCCATCCATCTGCCAGAGCTGTCGAAGTACGGGGTGAAAAAAGATGATCTCTATGACGGCTGTAAGAATGTCTACACCGGCGCGTGGATTCTGCGAAAGCAAATGGACAAATACGGGAACAATTGGCAGGCCATTGGTTCGTATCATTCCGCCACGCCCGCGTTTCGCGATGCCTATGCAAAGCGCGTGCGTAATGCCGTTCAATGGTTGATAAGGAGTGGGTATGCTTATCCCGCGGATATGCCGAAGAAAGCACAACCTATCGAAAATGCACCGAGCAAACCGATAACCACCAGGACAACGACGGCCACGGCGGAGAAGCCGGTAGGGTGAATGATTCCAGCGAATCGAGGGCCGTGCGCTTAATAAGCGCCTTTCCGTCCAAACACCACGCTTATCGTTTTGACGAGAATGGTCAGGTCACGCATCAGGGACCATGTCATTACATATTCGGTATCTAGGCGCACGCGAGATGTGTAGGTTACGTCGTTTCGGCCACTGACCTGCCATAAGCCGGTGATGCCAGGGCGGGCAGCATAATAATAGTAGATTGCCTTACCGTACTTGATGATTTCTGCCTCTACGATGGGACGAGGGCCTACTAGGCTCATTTCTCCGCGAATAACGTTCAAAAGCTGCGGTAGCTCATCGAGGCTGGTGGCACGTAGGAGTTTGCCGATCTTGGTGATACGGGGATCATTACGCAATTTGTGATCCGCTTCCCATTCCGCACGTGCGATCGGATTCATTGATAGGAGTTTTTCCAGTATTTCTTGCGAATTTGTGATCATGGATCGAAATTTGTATACCTGAAATTTTTTGCCATTTGCGCCGATACGGGTGTGACCATAGAACACGGGGCCAGGCGAGGTTAGATATATGGTGAGGGCAAGCAATATAAATATTGGCAACGTGAGTATTAACAAAAAGCTGGCAATGCTGCGATCAAATATTTTTTTTAAATAGCCTTGCACGCCCGGTGCGGGCGTTTGGTTCATCTCAATACTTTGATAACCTAGCACTTCACTGCGTTGCCGCGAAATTAAGTCCAAAGCGCACGGGTCCAACAGCCATCGTATCTTAACTGGCACCGTTTGAAGTTGGGCAAGAATTGCTTGTATCTCAGCGTAAGCCTCTAGCGTCAACATCAACCACACTTCGTCAACATGATTCTCAACGAGAAAGGGACGGATTGTTGTAATTTGATTCATCAGCGGAATGGTTGAGCCGATATTACTAACCTGCAGAGTCGCCGAAGTGGCTTGCCGGTTGTAACAACCAATAATGCGATATTTATATCGGAGGATTTTCTCTGTCTGCAAACGAAGTGATTGACCGAATCTTTCGTCCCCTATGATGAATACATGTTTTTTATGTTCACTTGAGAAGCAAAACTGTTGAAACGCGCGCTGGATAGTAAATTTGCTTAGCACCAGCAACAAGCTTACGAAAGCCAACCAAATCAACGCCCATTCTCTGAGAGAGTTGTCGTTCAATTGCAGTATGTAAACTAGGCTAACGCTAACGGACCAGATAGCACTCCATACGAAGAGACTTTGCGTGCGCAAAGTGATGATGGATTCATTTCGATAATATAAATGCAATCTAAAGTATTCGAAAATAAAAAGTACATGGAGTGCGCTAAATAAAATCAGGAACTGAACAGCCTGCATCGTACTAGTTGAAATGTTTTTTAGAATAATGAAATTAGAGATATACCAAGTTGAAGCAGTTGTTAGTACAAAAATAACGTCTTTTATACAATATAATTTTTTAAATATGCATTTTTTAAAATTTTCGCAATTCAATTAAAATCCTTCAGAAAATAATAATTAAAATTTGTAGTAATATTTAATTAAAATTATCTTCAATATTATGATTTAATTTAATATTTATGTTGAATTCAGTCATTTGTCTTATGTCTCACTTTTCAATTAATTTGCATTTTCAATTTTTATCTTGAATGCATCTATTTAAATTGAAGATTAGCAGCAAAGAGCTGTTGTTGACGCAGCATTTCTTGCAATTTGACTGATTATTCGGATTTATCTCAAGTATTTCGTGCGTTTGATTTCTAAGGAATGTTTGTTTTTATTGCTGAATATATCATTAAGAAAATGAGATCAGTCTTATGATTTAAATGTAGTTCATGCGGATCAATTTTGTTAGAATTAACTCGATGCAAAAAATTCAACCTAGTTTTAGAGCCGCTAACAAAAGTCACCCACAAATCTGGAACAGATAATCGCGGCGGCGAGTGAGAGGGGAGCACAATGGGTACTGAGGGCACGTTCAAAGCGGATACGCAGCTTTGCGAAACCTGCAAGCCACGCGTGAGTGCGTTCAACGACCCATTGATGTCGGCCCCGCTCCTTGCTTTCAATGTCTTTGCGTGCGATTCGCGCTGTGATGCCACGACGCTTGAGCTTTGCGCGGCACCGCCGACAGTCATATCCCTTGTCCGCATGCAACTTCTCAGGACGTTTGCGTGGGCGCCCGTTGAGCCCGTTCATCGCCGGTATGGCCTCCAGCGTTGGCTCGAACGCAATCGATTCATGTCGGTTCGCGTCGGTGACTGTGATAGCCAGCGGTACGCCCCGTGTGTCTACGACGAGATGGCGCTTGCTGCCGAGTTTGCCTCGATCTGTGGAGTTAAGTCTTGTTTCTTGGCCCCCCGGTGGCTGGACACGTTCGCGCTATCGACACTCAGTCGGCTCCAGTCGATCTGGTCGTGTTCGCGTAAGCGCGTAAGCATTGCCAGGCGGAGCTGCTCCCATACGCCACAGTCCTGCTATTCACGTAGTCGGCACCAACACGTCATACCCGAGCCGAAGCCCAGTTCTTGCGGGAGATCTTCCCAAAACACTCCCGTTTGCAGCATATACAAGATGCCATTGAAAGCCGCCCGATTTGAATTCTTTCGCGGCCGACCTTTGTTCGTAAGTCGCATCACCGCCGCAATCAAAGGCTCAAGCGTCGCCTACACTTCATCGCTTACTTTTCGTCTCGTCATGGACCACAAGATATGACCCATCAAATCACGCCGATATTAGACCCGGCTCATTAATGTTAGCCACTCTAATCTCTCCGACGCAATCAATCGAGCCGCGCAACAATCTAGTGCGAAGCTAGCCAGTTTGATGGCAAATTTGACTTTCACCGGTAGTAACAAAGTTTTGGCAAACTAACTTGCAAAACAGCAAGACGCTCAGATTGCACGGCTCCGGACGTTGAAACCGAATGGGCGAGTATCGCTCGAATTGGCGACGAATGCGCATGCGATTTGGGACCTGCCGGATCTGCCTCTAGGAAATGGGGACTACTGTATGTATCGCCTATGCCGTCCTTTGTAACCGTCGTCGGTGCGGTTAATAACGACAACGCAATCATATGGAAACCAGGCCGCGCCGTTGCTGATGTCTTGAAGGTCGCAGGTGTCCAGACCGAAATTGCTGAACCAAAATCAGCATTCATCTTACGCGCAGATGGTAGTGATTTTGCTCAAGACTTGACCGGATGGTTTTAGTTCCTTCCAATCTACGAAGCTGATGCCAGGCGACACGGTGTTTGTCTAGATAGTTGTCGCACGGTTTTACGCGCACTGCATTAATCGCGGTACGGTGTTCCGTTCCGGATTCAGCCACACCTCTGCCTTCAAATTCCAGTCGCGCAAGCCTCTCGTCCATCT
>Ga0308167_1000476_pt1 | contig 69169 bp, 66 predicted proteins | sample PhyCR1_2_FD_202138 | JGI IMG/M metagenome (GOLD analysis project Ga0308167, IMG submission 202138) | Phyllosphere microbial communities from UC Gill Tract Community Farm, Albany, California, United States - DLSLRC.R1 | ecosystem: Host-associated > Plants > Phyllosphere > Unclassified | place... | reverse complement strand
ATCTTCAATCCAAAAGGAATTGTCTCCGACGACCACAACCAAAGCTGCGGTCGCACGGGGTCAAAATAATTGGCATTGACAATGTGCACGCTGTTGAGTTCTCAAGGACCAGACGCACCCCCCACTCGACTCCACGAAGGAGCTCCGCCAGAGGGGCATTGTGTTCTTGGTACCACCGGCATCGCGTCGGACCGAGGTCCTGTGGCTCATCCCGAGGGAGAGGGCCGGTGGAGTAGTCATCCTAAGCGTGGAAGCGATCGAGCACAAGGCTTGATCTGAACTTCGGTGGAGGATGGTCCCGCTTGAGGCCGGCAGGCTCTGGGCTCTCGCTCCAGCCGCTCCGCCGCACCTTTGGGGTGACGATTAAGAACTCTACGCAGCGCTGGGCGGGAGCGCCAACCGCGCCCCACTCCCGGGCGTGTCGCACTGTGCAACTCCTCCGGACGCAGCGGTGCCCGGTCTCCGTCGGGAGACCGGGCACCGGGTGCACCGAGGGTGGATCGATCAGCCGAGCGTGACGCCCGCCAGGGTCTTCTTGCCGCGTCGGAGCACCACGACTCCGCCGGGCAGCGCGAGGCTCGCGAGCTGCGCGGTCGCGTCGTCGGCGCGGACGTTGTTCACGTACACGCCTCCCTGGTCGACCGCCCGGCGCGCTTCGCCGAGCGACTTCACGAGTCCGGTGTCGACGAGGGCGCGAGCGACGTCGGCCTCGCCCGGCAGCGACACCGTGCCGGGGAGCTCGGCGACCGCGGCACGCAGCGTCGCCTCGTCGAGCGCGGCCAGGTCGCCGTTGCCGAACAGCGCCGCCGAGGCGTCGATCGTCGCCCGGGTCGCCGCCGCTCCGTGCACCAGCGACGTGACCTCGAACGCCAGGGTCCGCTGGGCCTCGCGCCGGAACGGCTCGTCGGCGACCGCCTGCTCGAGTCGACCGATCTCCGCACGATCGAGGAACGTGAACTCGCGCAGCCGGGCGACCACGTCGGCGTCCGCCGTGTTGAGCCAGAACTGGTAGAAGGCGTACGGCGAGGTCATCTCGGCGTCGAGCCAGATCGCGTTGCCCTCGCTCTTGCCGAACTTCGTGCCGTCCGAGTTCGTGATGAGCGGGGTGCCGAGCGCGTGCACGGACACCCCCTCGGTGCGACGGATCAGGTCGGTGCCGGAGGTCAGGTTGCCCCATTGGTCCGAACCGCCGGTCTGCAGCGTGCAGCCGTACTGCCGGTAGAGCTCGCGGTAGTCCAGTCCCTGCAGGATCTGGTAGCTGAACTCGGTGTAGCTGATGCCCGCGTCGGAGTTCAGGCGTGCGGCGACGGCGTCCTTCTTCAGCATGGCGTTCACGCGGAAGTACTTGCCGATGTCGCGCAGGAAGTCGATCGCGGACAGCGGTGCCGTCCAGTCGAGGTTGTTGACGAGCCGCACGCCGTTCTCGCCGTCGGGGCTGAGGAACCGGGACACCTGCGCCTGCAGTCGGCTCACCCACTCGGCGACCGTCTCCGGGGTGTTCAGCGTGCGTTCCGCGGTGGGACGCGGGTCGCCGATCAGGCCGGTCGACCCACCGACGAGCGCCAGCGGCCGGTGCCCGGCGAGCTGCAGCCGGCGCATGGTGAGCAGCTGCAGCAGGTTGCCGCAGTGCAGCGAGGGTGCGGTCGGGTCGAAACCGCAGTAGTACGTGACGGTCCCGCCGTCGAGGGCCTCCTGGAGTGCCGTCTCGTCGGTGGAGACGTGCACCAGACCGCGCCAGCGCAGTTCGTCCCACACCGAGGCGAAGGTGGGGTCGTTCTGCTGGCGTGTCAGGACATCGGGATCGGTTGCGCTGGACACCCGACCATCGTAGCCACCGGGCGACGGCCGGGAGGATCGGCGCGGCCCCGTCAGTCGACCGCGCGCCGGTGCCGTCGGTACGGCGACACCGTCGGGTCACCGGTGCGCCAGGAGCGCCACGGGAAGGACGCGCCGCCGGCGACACCGGCGACGCCGGTGCGCGGTCCGCGCGAGATCCGCCGGACCGGAGCCGTCCCCGCGGGGCCGGCCACCGTCTCGGCGAGCAGCTCCGCGACCACGTCCGCCGGGTCGGCGGAGGCGAGCCGCGCCTCCAGGCCGGGTGCGAGCGCGAGCCGGAACGGTCCCGAGCCGTCGAGGAGCGACGTGCCGTCGTCCTCGCCGAGCACGGCACCGAGCGCCTGCCCGAGGTTGCCCGGACCGCGGGCCAGGGCGACGTCGGCGACCGACGGACCGCGGCGAGCCCGGGCGACCTCGATGCCGTCGACGACCTCGGCGGCGCGCAGGAGCGAGCCGGACGACGTGCCCTCCGGGCCGCTCACCACGTTCACGCAGGTGTGGATGCCGTACGAGCGGTACGCGTAGAGCGTGCCCGGCGGCCCGAAGAGGTGCCGGTTGCGCGGTGTCGGGCCGCGATGGCCGTGCGACCCCGGGTCGGTCGGGCCCCAGTAGGCCTCGACCTCGGTGATGCGCAGTGTCACACCACGCCCGGTGATCGTCGCGCCGAGCAGCGCCGGCGCGCACACCGGAGCCGGCTCGGCCAGGAGCGCGAGGAGCGCGTCGCTCATCGGGTGAAGGGCGCGCCCTCGGCCAGGTCGTGGACGCGACGGGTCAGGGCGGCGAGCTGCTCGGCGACGCGCTCCGGCGCCGTCCCGCCGACACCGGCGCGCGACGCGACGCTGCCCTCGATGGTCAGGACGCCGCGCACCTCGGGCGTGAGGTGCGCGGACACGGCGCGGTACTCGTCGTCGCCGGGCTCGTCGAGCTCGATCCCGCGCTCCTCGCAGTACCGGACCAGCGCCCCCGAGATCTCGTGCGCGTCGCGGAAGGGCACGCCCTGCCGGACCAGCCACTCCGCGACGTCGGTCGCGAGCGAGAAGCCCTGCGGCGCGAGCTCGGCCATCCGCTCCGTGTCGAAGGCGAGCGTGGCGACCATGCCGGTGAAGGCCGGCAGCAGCACCTCGAGCTGGGCGACCGAGTCGAAGACCGGCTCCTTGTCCTCCTGCAGGTCGCGGTTGTACGCGAGCGGCAGGCCCTTCAGGGTCGTGAGGAGGCCGGTGAGGTTGCCGACGAGCCGACCCGACTTGCCGCGCGCGAGCTCGGCGATGTCGGGGTTCTTCTTCTGCGGCATGATGCTCGACCCGGTCGAGAAGGCGTCGTGCAGCCGGACGAAACCGAACTCCTTGGTGTTCCAGAGGATGATCTCCTCGGCCAGACGGGACACGTCGATGCCCACCTGTGCGAGGACGAACGCGAACTCGGCGACGACGTCGCGGGCTGCCGTGGCGTCGATCGAGTTGTCGGCGGGGCGGGCGAAGCCGAGTTCGTGCGCGATCGCCGTCGGGTCGAGACCGAGCGAGCTGCCCGCGAGGGCGCCGGCCCCGTACGGGCTGACACTCGCACGGTCGGCCCAGTCGCGGAGCCGCTCGAGATCCCGGACGAGCGGCCACGCGTGCGCGAGCAGGTGGTGGGCGAGGAGCACCGGCTGGGCGTGCTGCAGGTGCGTGCGGCCGGGCATGATCGCCGCCGGGTGCTCGCTCGCCTGCTGCGAGATCGCGTCGACGAGGTCGATGACGAGGCGTCCGATCCGTCGGCCGTGGTCGAGCATGTGCATGCGGCCCAGGGTCGCGATCTGGTCGTTGCGGCTCCGGCCGGCGCGGAGCTTGCCGCCGAGTTCCGGGCCGAGGTCGGCGATGAGCAGGCGCTCGAGGGCACCGTGGACGTCCTCGTCGCCGTCGTCCGGCTGCAGTGAACCGTCGGCGTGGGCGGTCTCGAGGCGGTCGAGGCCGGCGGTCATGCGCTCGAGCTCGTCCTCGGTCAGGTAGCCGGCGGTGTGCAGGGCACGGGCGTGGGCGCGGGACCCGGCGATGTCGTAGGGGGCCAGCTGCCAGTCGAAGTGCGTCGACCGGGACAGCGCGGCGAGTTCGGCGCTGGGGCCGTCGGCGAAGCGGCCACCCCAGAGGGCGCCCGTGTTCGTGGCGTCGGTCTTGCTGGGCTGCGTCGCGTCGGTCATGTCGTCCTGCCTGGGGGTACGGGTCGGTCGTGCTCGGTTCGTGGGGCGGTGTTTCGCGGGGTGGTACTGCGTGGTGCTGGTGGGGGCGTCAGTTCGCGCGGTCGCGCCGCGTGGCCGTCCGCGTCGGTCGGGCCCGGGCGCTCGCGAACGACACGCTCCCGGTGCCCGGTGCCCCGGCCAGCTCGAAGTCGAAGAGGCTCTGCTCCGACCGGCGCCCGGTGACGCTCGCGACCCCGCCGTGCAACCGGAGCCGGACGTCACCGGAGACGTGCCGCTGCGTCTCCTCGATGAAGGCGTCGAGCGCGCGGCGGAGTCCGCTCGCCCAGCGACCCTCGTCGACCAGCTCCGCCCACTCGCGGTCCACGCCCTGCTTGCAGCGCAGGACCTCGCGTTCGAGGGTGATCCGTTCGAGGTCCTGGTGCGCGGCCACGAGCGCCGTCGCACCCGGTGTCTCCGCCACACGTCGGGCCTTGCGGCCGTCGAGCAGGTCGACGACCAGGTCGTGCCGACCGACCCCGTGACGGCCGGCGAGGGCGTCGAGCTCGCGCAGCAGCCGGAGGACCGGGAAGCGCTGCCCGTCGAGGGCGACCGGGACGCCGTGCTCGAAGGTCACGGTGACCTCGTCGGGCTCGGTGTCCGGCTGCGCGGAGACCTCCGCCGTGCGCGCCCAGTCCGCACGGTCGACCGCGGCCCACGGGTCCTCGAGGTCCGGCTCGGTGACGACACGGCCCCACACGTCGTGCTCGGTACCGCCGGCCGGCACGACGGCCGTCGGCACCGGGAGGACCCGGAGGTCGGGATCGTGCCCGGCGATCGTGGTCGTGAGGGCGACCTCGTCCGGGGCGCTCGTGAGGTGCGCGACGGCGACCGCGCCGAGCTGCCGGGCCGTGCGGACCAGGTGGTCGGCGACGATCGGCAGCCGCAGCGCCGGGACGAGCGGGCGACCCGGGCCGCCGGCGTTCGCCCGGACCGCCGCGACGACGTACCGGTCGGCGTACTCGGTCTTCGCGTCGACCACCACGGCGTCCACCGCACCGGCGGCCCGCATCCGGTCCCGCACGGCGTCGACCTCGCGGGACCGACCGCCGAGGTCGACCACCAGGGCCAGGACCTCGTGGTCGACGGCGAAGTGCTCGACGGCTGCCGCCGGGTCCACCCCGGCGGAGCAGGCGACGACGATGCGATCGGTCACGGGACTCCAGTCGAGCGGGGTCAGGCGGCCGGGCTGCCGGTCGCGTTCGCGGCCAGGAGCCAGGCGAGCAGGGCCTTCTGCGCGTGCAGCCGGTTCTCCGCCTCGTCCCAGATGATGCTGCGCGGCCCGTCGATGACCTCGGCGGTCACCTCGAACCCGCGGTCCGCCGGCAGGCAGTGCAGGAACACGGCGTCGTCGGCGGCGTGCCCCATCAGCTCGTCGTCCACCCGGTAGCCCGCGAAGGTGTCGAGTCGGGACTGCTTCTCGTCCTCCTTGCCCATCGACACCCACGTGTCGGTGACCACGACGTCGGCGCCGGCGACCGCCGCCACCGGGTCGGTGACGACCAGGACGGAGCCACCGGTCTCGGCCGCACGACGCTCGGCGTCGGCGACGACCGTGGCGTCCGGGCTGAACGCCGCCGGAGCGGCGACGCGGACGTGCATGCCCGCGGTCGCTCCGGCGAGCAGGTACGACTGCGCCATGTTGCTCGCGCCGTCGCCGATGAACGCGACGGTCTGCCCGGCGAGGGTGCCGCGGTGCTCGCGGATCGTGAGCAGGTCGGCGAGGAGCTGGCACGGGTGGAAGTCGTCCGACAGGGCGTTGACGACCGGGACGCGGGTGCCCGCCGCCATCTCCTCGAGTCCGGACTGGGCGTAGGTGCGCCAGACGATCGCCGACACCATGCGCTCGAGCACGCGGGCGGTGTCCGACGGGGTCTCCTTGCCGCCGAGCTGGCTGTTCGCCGTCGTGATCACGAGCGGGCTGCCGCCGAGGTCGGAGATCCCGACGTGGAAGGACACCCGGGTGCGGGTGGACGACTTGTCGAAGATCACCGCGACGGTCTGCGGCCCGGCGAGGGGCTTCTCGCCCCAGCGGTCACCCTTCATCTGGGCGGCGAGGTCGAGGATCGCGGACTGCTCGGCCTGGGTCAGGTCGTCGTCACGGAGGAAGTGGCGGGTCATGCGGAGGTCTCCTGCTCGGCGGCGACGGCCGCGAGGCTCTGGCCGAGGATCGACACGAACTCGTCGATCTCGGCGTCGGACACGATGAGCGGCGGCGCGATGCGCAGGCTCGACTCGTTCGGGGCGTTGATGATGAGGCCGCGCTCGAGGGCGGCGGCGTTGACGGCGGGGCCGACGGGCGCGGTCAGGCCGACGCCGACGAGCAGGCCCGTGCCCCGGACCTCCTGCACCAGCGGCGAACCGAGGGCCGCGATGCCGGCACGGATGCGCTCGCCCTTGGTGACCGCGCCGGCCACCAGGTCGGCGCGCTCGATCTCCTCGAGCACCGCGTTCGCGACGCGGGTGCCGAGCGGGTTGCCGCCGAAGGTCGAGCCGTGCTGGCCGGCCGAGAACAGCTCGGACGCCCAACCGAAGGTCACGAGGGCGCCGATCGGGAACCCACCGGCGATGCCCTTCGCGATCGTGACGGCGTCCGGCGTGAACCCGTGGCCCTGGAAGGTGAACCAGTTGCCGGTGCGGCCGACCCCGGTCTGGATCTCGTCGAGGATGAACAGCGCGCCGTGCTCCTCGGTCAGGCGACGCGCGGCCTGCAGGAAGCCCTCGGGCAGGTCGACCACGCCGGCCTCGCCCTTGATCGGCTCGAGGATGAGCGCGGCGACGGTGTCGTCGACGGCCGCCTCGAGCGCCTCGACCGTCGAGTCGATGTGCTCGACGCCGGCGATCATCGGCAGGAAGTCCTCCTGCAGCGCGGGCTTGCCGGTGAGCGCGAGCGCACCCATCGTCCGGCCGTGGAAGCCCTGCTTCAGCGCGAGGATCCGGGTCTTGCGACCGTCCGCACCCTTGTTCAGCCGTGCGAGCTTGAACGCGGCCTCGTTCGCCTCGGCGCCGGAGTTGCCGAAGTACACGCGGCCGGCATCCCCCGCGCCCGTGATGCGCTTGAGCCGCTCGGCGAGCTCGAGCTGCGGCGGCGTCGCGAAGTAGTTCGAGACGTGCACGAGCTTCGCCGCCTGGTCGGCGACGGCCTCGACGAGGGCCGGGTGGGCGTGGCCGAGGGAGTTCACCGCGATGCCGGCCAGGAAGTCGAGGTACTCGTTGCCGTCGACGTCCCACACGCGGCAGCCCTGACCGTGGTCGAGCATGATCTTCGGCGGGGTCAGGGATCGCATGAGCGACGCCCCGAACCGGTCGTTCCAGGTCTGGGTGTGCGTCTCGGTGCTCACTGCTCGTTCCCCTTCTGCGTCGTGGCGGTGTCGGTGACGGTGGTGTCGGTGACGGTGGCGTCGGTCGCCGCGTGTCGGCCCGGGTCCGCCGCGGACTCGGGCACCCGTCGGCCGACCTCGGCGTGGGTGTTCTGGTTCTCGGTGCGACGGCTCGGGTCCGGGATCACCTCGGTGCCCGCACCGCGCAGGGTGAAGACCTCGAGCAGGATCGAGTGCGGGATCCGCCCGTCGATGATCGTCGCGCCGCCGACCCCGCCGACCACGGCGTCGAGGCACGCGGTCATCTTCGGGATCATCCCCGACTCGAGGCTCGGCAGCAGCGCCCGGAGCTCGTCGACCGCGATCAGGTCGATGATCGAGTCGCGGTCCGGCCAGTTGCGGTAGAGGCCGGGGACGTCCGTCAGCATCATGAGCTTGGCGGCACCGAGCGCGATGGCCAGCGCACCGGCCGCGGCATCGGCGTTGACGTTCAGCGCCTGGTCCGGGTGGGCGTCGTCGATCGCGATGCTCGACACGATCGGGATGCGTCCGGCCTCGATCGCCGCGAGGACGCCGGACGGGTCGACGTGCGTGATGTCACCGACGTGGCCGAGGTCGAAGTACTCGCCGTCGACGACGACCCCCTTCTTCTCACCGGTGAACAGCGAGCCGCCGTCGCCGGAGACGCCGACGGCCAGACCGTCACCGTGCTCGTTGACGAGGTCGACGATCTCGCGGTTGACCTCGCCGGCGAGCACGTCGCGGACGACCGTGATCGCCTCGGTCGTCGTCACGCGGTAGCCACCGCGGAACTCGGACGCGATGCCCTGTTCCTTCAGCGCCGCCGAGATCTGCGGCCCACCGCCGTGCACCACGACCGGGTGGAGTCCCGCGTAGCGCAGGTAGACCATGTCCTCGGCGAACGCCCGCTTCAGGTCGTCGTTCACCATGGCGTTGCCGCCGAACTTCACGACGACGGTCTTGCCCGAGAACCGCTTCAGCCACGGCAGGGACTCGATGAGCGTCGCGGCCTTGACGGCGGCGAGCTCGTGCTCTTCTTCCTTGGTCAGGTCGTCGCTCATCAGCTGGAGTACGCGCTGTTCTCGTGGACGTAGTCGTGCGTCAGGTCGTTCGTCAGGATCGTCGCCGCGTGCACGCCGACCCCGAGCTCGATCAGGACGTGGGTGTCGCGCGGCGTCAGGTCGACCTCGTCGATCGGCCGGTCCGGGGCGCCGGCGTGGCAGACGCGGACGCCGTTCATGCTGACGTCGACCGCGTACGGGTCGAACTCGGCGTCGGTGGTCCCGATCGCCGCCAGCACGCGGCCCCAGTTCGGGTCGTTGCCGAAGACCGCGGCCTTGAACAGGTTGTTCCGGGCGACACTGCGCCCCACCGTGACGGCCTCGTCCTCGGACACCGCGCCGGTGACCTCGATCGTGATGTCGTGGCTCGCGCCCTCGGCGTCCTGCTGGAGCTGCCGGGCGAGGTCCGCGCACACCGCGGTCAGTGCCTCCTGGAAGTCGCCGACCTCGGGGGTCACCCCGCTCGCACCGGAGGACAGCAGCACGACGGTGTCGTTGGTCGACATGCAGCCGTCCGAGTCGACGCGGTCGAAGGTCACGCGGGTCGCCGCGCGGAGCGCCTGGTCGAGCTGCTCCGCGGTCTGCACGGCGTCGGTCGTGATGACGACGAGCATCGTCGCGAGCCCGGGGGCCAGCATGCCGGCGCCCTTGGCCATGCCGCCGACCGTCCAGCCGTCCTCGGTCACGACGGACTGCTTCGGCGTCGTGTCCGTGGTCATGATCGCGACCGCAGCGTCGGGGCCGCCGTCGGCCGCCAGCGCGGCGCTGGCCAGGTCGACACCGCGCAGCACGCCGTCACGGAACGTCTGGTCACCGCGGCCGATCAGGCCCGTCGAGCAGACGACGACGTCGCCTGCACCGATGCCGAGCGCGGCACCCACCGCCTCCGCCGTCATGTGCGTGGTCTGGAAGCCGAAGGGTCCGGTGAAGCAGTTCGCGCCGCCGGAGTTGAGCACCACGGCCCGGGCGACACCGTCGCCGACGACCTGGCGCGACCAGATCACCGGGTGCGCCTGGGCGCGGTTGCTGGTGAACACGGCGGCCGCGGTCGCGTCGGGGCCGTCGTTCACCACGAGGGCGACGTCGGGCTTCCCGCTCGTCTTGAGTCCGGCGGTGACGCCGGCCGCGCGGAAGCCCGCAGCGGCGGTCACGCCCTGGAGGCCCGTGTCGGGCTGGTCCGTCGAGGTCTCGTCGGTCACGGTGCGACTCCGTCCACGCTGAGGCCGAGGGTCTCGGGGAAGCCCAGGGCGATGTTGGCCGACTGCACGGCCGCGCCGGCGGTGCCCTTGGCCAGGTTGTCGAGGGCGCTCACGGCGACCACCCGGCCCGCGGCCTCGTCCACGGCGATGCCGACGAGCGCGGTGTTCGCGCCGACGGTGTCCGCGGTGCGGGGGAACTCGCCCTCCGGGAGCAGGTGCACGAAGGGCTCGTCGGCGTAGGCCTGTTCCCAGGCGATCCGGACGTCGCGCGCGCTGACCCCGGGCGAGAGCCTGGCGGTCGTCGTCGCGAGGATGCCGCGCGACATCGGCACGAGCACGGGCGTGAACGAGATCCGGACGTCACCGGCCCCCGCTGCCACGAGGTTCTGCTGGATCTCCGGGATGTGCCGGTGGGTGCCGCCGACCGCGTAGGCGCTCGCGGAGCCCATGATCTCCGAGGCGAGGTAGGTCGTCGCGAGCTTCTTGCCGGCACCGCTCGGCCCGACGCTCAGCACCGCGACGAGGTCGTCCGTCTCGACGAGCCCGGCCTGGACACCCGGCTGGATCCCGAGCGTCACCGCCGTGACGTTGCAGCCCGGCACCGCGATCCGCTTCGTCGCCGCGAGCTCGGTGCGCTGCCGCCCGAGGCCCGCGATGTCGTCGACGTCCCGCCACTCCTCCGCCGTCCCGGGCGCCGGCGCGGCGTGCAGCAGCTCCGGCAGGCCGTAGGTCCACGCGCCGTGGTGCTCGCCGCCGTAGAACGCGTCCCACGCAGCCGGGTCCGTGAGCCGGTGGTCCGCGCCGCAGTCGACGACGAGGGTGTCCTCGTCGAGCTCGGCGGTGATCGCCCCGGACTGCCCGTGCGGCAGCGCGAGGAACACCACGTCGTGTCCGCGCAGGTTCGCCGCCGTCGTCTCGACCAGCGTCAGGTGTGCCAGCGACCGCAGGTGCGGCTGCGTCGCGATGAGCGGCTGCCCCGCGTTCGAGAAGGCCGTCACCGTCCTGACGTCGAACTCTGGGTGGGCGGCGAGCACGCGCAGGAGCTCTCCGCCCGCGTAGCCGGAGGCTCCCGCCACGGCGACGGATACGGACATGGGTTCCACCTTTGGTCGGACTGGTCGTCGAGAGAGTCGGAGGCGGCGGCCCCGGGCGGTGCTGATCCGGTGGATCAGTCGCGCAGGGTCGCCCCGAATCGCTCGCCGGCACGTCGGACGGCGCCGTCACGGGCCTCGGAGGCCTCGGCAGCGGTCAGCGTGCGGTCCGTGGCGCGGAAGCGCAGCGCGAACGTCAGGGACTTCTGTCCCTCGTCCACGCCCGTGCCCCGGTAGTCGTCCACGAGCCGAGCATACTCCAGCAGCTCTCCGGCGCCAGAGCGGACGACCTCCAGCACGTCACCCGCCGGGACGTCGACCGCGACCACGAGGGAGAGGTCCTGCGTCGCCGCCGGGTAGGACACGATCGGCGCCACCGACACGAGCTCCGGTGCCGCGGCGACCAGGGCGTCGAGGTCGAGCTCGACGACGGCGACGACGCGCGGCAGCACCGCGGCCTCGGTGAGGACGGGCAGCAGCTCACCGGCGACACCGACGACGGTGTCACCGACGAGCAGCGCGGCCGCACGCCCCGGGTGCAGGGACGGGTGGCTCGTCTGTGCGACCCGGAGCTCCACACCGACCGCCCAGGCGACGGCCCGGGCGACGTCGAGCGCGTCCGCGATGCCGTAGGGCTCCGGCTGCACGCCGGGCTGCTTCACGACGCGGTTGCCGGTCAGCAACGCCGAGACGTGGAACGGCTGCGGCGGGAGCGACGCGTCGAGCACACCGAGGGTGTCGGGGTCGGGCCGCTCGGCGCCGGCGGGCACGGCGTCGGTGCCGAGCTGCACGTGCGTCGTCGGCAGGAACACGCGCGAGGTCTCGTACAGGGCGACGTCGACGAGGCCGCGGGACACGTTGCGGCGGGCGGCGTCGACGAGCGCGGGGAGCCCGCTGCGACGGAGCAGCGACTGCTCGCTGTCCAGCGCGTTCGCGAGCACGACGCTCGGACCACCGTCGCCGTCGATGCCCGGGTAGGCGTCCTGCGTGGTCTGCGAGACGAACGGCGCGGTGACGACCTCGACGAGGCCGTCCGCTGCGAGGGCGGCGGACACGCGCCGACGGGCCTGCTGGTGCCGGGTCAGACCGCGTCCGGGCGGGGCGATCGGCAGCACGCTCGGGATGCGGTCGTAGCCGACGATGCGGGCCACTTCCTCGACCAGGGTGGTGTCGTCGGTCAGGTCCGGTCGCCAGGACGGCGGCGTGACGACGAGCACCTCGCCGTCGACGTCCACCGTCGCACCGATGGCGCGCAGCGTGTCGATGACCTCGGCGTCGGTGTACTCGACACCGACGAGGTCGGCAGGCCGCGACGCCCGCATCGTGATCGTCGGGCGGGGCTCGGCGTCGACGAGCGTGGAGCCGAGGGTGTCCGCCGTGCCGCCCGCGAGCTCGACGAGGAGCTCGACGGCACGGTTCGCAGCGGCCTCGGCCACGAGCGGGTCGACCCCGCGTTCGAAGCGCTTCGAGGCCTCGCTCGGCAGCTTGTGCCGGCGGGCCGTCCGGGCGATCGAGACCTGGTCGAAGCCGGCGGCCTCGATCAGCACGTCGGTCGTCGTGTCCGAGATCTCGGTGCGTGCACCGCCCATCACGCCGGCGAGACCGACGGGGCCGTCGTCGTCGGTGATGACGAGGTCCTCGGGGTCGAGCGTGCGGGTCGTGTCGTCGAGGGTGACGAGGGTCTCCCCCACCGCCGCGCGACGCACGCCGAGGCCACCGCGGACCTTCGCCAGGTCGTAGCCGTGCAGGGGCTGGCCGAGCTCGAACATGACGTAGTTCGTGATGTCGACGGGCAGCGAGATCGAGCGGACGCCGGCCAGCGCCAGGCGGGAGACCATCCACGCCGGGGTCGCCCGGGTCGGGTCGATGCCACGGACGACGCGGGTGACGAAGGTGTGCGCGCCGACACGGCCGCGGACCGGGGCCTGGTCGTCGATCGTGACGCGGAACCCCTCGCCCGAGCGGGGCGTCACACGCGCCGCCGGGTCGCGGAAGCCGGCACCGGTGGCGTGCGCGTACTCGCGGGCAACGCCGCGCATGCTCATCACGTACCCGCGGTCCGGCGTCACGTTGATCTCGACCGCGGCGTCGTCGAGGCCGAGCAGCGCGATCGCGTCGGCCCCGACCTCGGGGTCCATGCCGAGGTCGGCGAAGCGCAGGATGCCGTCGTGCTCGTCGCCGAGGCCGAGCTCACGGGCCGAGGCGATCATGCCGTCGGACACGTGGCCGTACGTCTTGCGCGCGGCGATGGGGAACGGCCCGGGCAGCACGGCGCCGGGCAGCGTCACGACGACGAGGTCGCCCACGTCGAAGTTGTGCGCACCGCAGACGATGCCGCGGGGCTCGGACTCGCCCACGTCGACCTGGCACCAGTTGATCGTCTTGCCGTTCTTCTGCGGCTCGGGCTCGCGCTCGAGCACGCGGCCGACGACGATCGGGCCGGTGAGGTCGTAGGTGTGGACGTCCTCTTCCTCGAAGCCCACCGACACGAGCGCCGCGTGGACGTGCTCGAGGGTGACGTCGTCGGGGAGGTCGACGGACTCGCCGAGCCAACGGAGTGGGACGCGCATCAGACCACCGTTCCGAACTGCTGCGAGAAGCGGATGTCGCCCTCGAGGAAGTCACGCATGTCGTTCAGGCCGTTGCGGAACTGCAGGGTCCGCTCGATGCCCATCCCGAACGCGAAGCCCTGGTACTCGTCCGGGTCGATGCCGGCCGCACGCAGGACGTTGGGGTTCACCATGCCGCAGCCGCCCCACTCGACCCACCGCGCGCCGCCCTTGGCGTTCGGCTGCCAGACGTCCATCTCGGCGCTGGGCTCGGTGAACGGGAAGTAGTTCGGACGCAGGCGGATCTGCGCCCCGGCGCCGAAGACCTGGCGCGCGAAGTGCTCGAGCGTGCCGCGGAGGTGCGCCATCGTCAGGCCCTTGTCGATCGCGATGCCCTCGACCTGGGTGAACACCGGCAGGTGCGTGGCGTCGAGCTCGTCCGCGCGGTACACGCGCCCCGGGGCGATCACGTAGAGCGGCAGCTCCCGGGACAGCAGGGAGCGCACCTGCACCGGGGAGGTGTGCGTGCGCATGACCAGGTGCCGGTCGACCGGCTCGACGAAGATCGTGTCGGCCATCGCCCGTGCGGGGTGGTCCGGGTCGAAGTTCAGCGCGTCGAAGTTGAACCACTCGTGCTCGAGCTCGGGGCCCTCCGCCACCTCCCACCCCATGCCGACGAAGATGTCGGCGACGGTCTCGTTGAGGACCGAGAGCGGGTGGCGGGAGCCCGGCGTGCGACGGACCGGCAGTGCGGTGACGTCGACGCGCTCGGCCTCGAGCCGTGCGCGTTCCTCGGCCTCGGCGAGGACGGACTCCTGCTCGGCGACCGCCGCGTTGACCCGGCCGCGTGCCTGGCCGACGAGCTTGCCGGCCTCGGCCTTCTGCTCCTTCGGCACGCTGCGCATCGACGCGTTCATCCGCGCGAGCGTCGACTGCTCGCCGGTGTGCTCCGCCCTGGCCTGCTTCAGCTCGGCCACGGTCGTCGTCGCGCGGACCGCGGCGAGGGCCCGGTCGACCGCGTCGGCGACGGCCGCTTCGCTGATCTCGAGGTGTTCTGACACGAGGCCCAAGCCTACCGGCCCCCGGGATACCGCCGTCCTGCACTGGACGGACGGTGGAGGAGCAGGACGGGTCAGCGCGCTGTGGAGGAGGACGCCACCCGCTGCGCGAACGCCGACTCGTACAGGCAGACCGACGCGGCCGTCGCCAGGTTCATCGACTCGGCCCGACCGTAGATCGGGACCTTCACGGCCCGGTCGACGAGCGCCAGGTCCTCCGCCGTGAGCCCCCGGGCCTCGTTGCCGAAGACCCACGCGGTCGGCCCGTCGAGCATGCCGTCGGCGCGGACGTCCGGCAGGTCGTCGCCGGAGACGTCGGCCGCGAGGACCGTGTACCCGAGGGCCTTCGCGCGTGTGACGGCGTCGGCGAGCGTCACGCCCACCGAGACCGGCACGTGGAACAGCGAGCCCGTGGTGGACCGCACCACCTTCGGGTTGTAGGGGTCGACCGAACGACCGGTCAGCACGACCGCGTCAGCGCCGGCGGCGTCGGCGGCGCGGATGATCGTGCCGGCGTTCCCCGGGTCCCGGACCTGCTCGAGGATCGCGACCAGCCCGGGCAGCGTGCCGTCCGTGGCGGACGCGCCCTGCGCCTCCAGGCCGGGTCCGGCGTCCGGGAAGACGTCCTTCACCGACGTCGGGAACTGCTGGCACACCGCGACGACCCCCTGCGGCGTGACGGTGTCCGCCATCGTGTCGAGCACCTGCTCGGTGACGAACCACGTGTCGACCGGTGCGTCGTCGAGCCCGTACCGTGCGGCGGCGGTCGGCGTCACGTAGAGCTCGCGGAGCAGCTCCGGGCGGTACTCGATCGCCTCGCGCACGGCCTGCGGGCCCTCGAGCAGGAAGAGTCCGGTGTCGGCACGGACGTCCTTCTTGGCGAGTGCCGCGACGGCCTTGACGCGTCCGGACTTCGGGTTCTCGAGGAGATCGCTCACGCGTCAAGTGTCGCAGCATGCACGAAGCCCCCGCTCCGTGGACGGAACGGGGGCTTCGGGAGCTGGCGTGACTACGCGGCCTTGGGGGCCGAGGTGTCGGCCGGCAGGGCCTTCTTGGCGGTCTCGACGAGCGCCGCGAACGTCTCGGGGTTGTTCACCGCGAGGTCCGCGAGGATGCGACGGTCGACCTCGACGCCGGCCAGGGAGAGGCCCTGGATGAGGCGGTTGTAGGTCAGGCCGTTCGCACGCGACGCGGCGTTGATGCGCTGGATCCACAGGCGACGGAACTCGCCCTTCTTCGCGTGACGGTCACGGTACGCGTAGACGAGGGAGTGGGTGACCTGCTCCTTCGCCTTGCGGTACAGGCGCGAACGCTGGCCGCGGTAGCCCTCGGCGCGCTCGAGGATGACGCGACGCTTCTTGGCGGCGTTGACCGCTCTCTTGACACGTGCCATTGATCTGTTCCTTTACGTTCCGCCGGCTCAGTGGCCGAGAAGCTTCTTGACGTTCTTGGCGTCGGCCTTCGCGAGGACCTGGTCCTCGTTGAGGCGGGCCTTGCGCTTGGCGCTCTTGACCTCGAGGTTGTGACGCATACCGGCCTGCTGCTTCATGATCTTGCCGCTGCCGGTGACCTTGAAGCGCTTCTTCGACCCGGAGTGGGTCTTCTGCTTGGGCATCGTGGTGCCTTTCCGTGGGGTGGGTGGGGAGCCGCGTCGTCGCGGGGTGGTCCGGGGAGGACCTATTCGGCGGGAGCCTCGGCCGGCGCGGACTCGGTGGCCTCGTCGGCCTCCTTGCCCTTCGCCGCGTGCTCCGACGCACGACGCTCGGCCTTCTGCGCAGCACGCTTCGCGTTCTGCTCGCCCTTGACGTCGGACTTGTTCTTGAGGGGGGCGATGATCATCGTCATGTTGCGGCCGTCCTGGGTCGGACGCGACTCGACGACGCCGAACTCGGCGATCTCCTCGGCGAACTTCTGGAGGAGACGGACGCCCTGCTCCGGACGCGACTGCTCGCGCCCACGGAAGAGGATCATCGCCTTCACCTTGTCGCCGCCGAGGAGGAAGCCCTCGGCGCGCTTGCGCTTGGTCTCGTAGTCGTGCACGTCGATCTTCAGGCGGAACCGGACCTCCTTGAGGTCGGTGTTCACCTGGTTGCGGCGCGCTTCCTTGGCCTTCTGCGCTGCCTCGTACTTGAACTTGCCGTAGTCCATGATCTTGGCCACGGGCGGCTTCGAGTTCGGGGCGACCTCGACCAGATCCAGTTCGGCTTCCTGCGCGAGACGCAGAGCCATGGCGATCGGGACAACGCCGACCTGCTCACCCTGGGGGCCGACGAGTCGGACCTCGGGAACGCGGATTCGGTCGTTGGTGCGGGGATCGGTGATGCGGAGCTCCTTCAATCAAGTGGTGGCCGTCCGGCGCTGCTGCGCTGGACGACGGCACGAGAGAGGAGATCTGACGCACGGATCGGAACCCGTTCGGCAGCCGCCCGACACCGGCCCCGCGGGGCTGGCCTGCCGGGACGCGGTGCGGTCTGACGATCGCACTGCTGACCCGACGGAGCGGTTGGGACCCGGTAGCCTGTGGTGCACGGCCGCGGGTGGGAGAGACTCCTCTTCTACGACGCCGTCCGGGGCTCGGTCCGACTCCTGTGGAGACGATCTGGGCACACGGGCAGCATCTGCCGCCGATGAGCCTAGCAGAGGAGCACCGTGCCCGACACCCCCGAGAACGACACCCCGCAGGTCACGCAGGACGAGACCGCAGCCGGCGGCGAGGCCCGCGACATCGCCGAGGTGCCCGCGGTCGAGCTCATCAACACCGTCGCCGTGCACCTGCTCAGCGCAGCCGCCGTGAAGGTGGGGCTCGCCGACGACCCGCAGGAGCAGACCGACCTCGACGAGGCGCGGAAGCTCATCACGGCCCTCGCCGGGCTCGTGACGGCAGCGGCCACCGAGATCGGCGACCACCACGCCCGTCCGCTCCGCGACGGACTGCGCTCGGTCCAGCTCGCGTTCCGCGAGGCGTCGAGCATCCCGGACGCGCCGGGCAAGGGGCCGGGCGAGAAGTACACGGGCCCCGTCAACTGACGACGACGGTCGTCGTCACCACGTGACGGACGGGAGGCGCGGTGTCGGCCGGCACCGCGCCTCCCGTCCGTCAGCGGGTCACGCCGGGGGTCGGAGGATCAGGCCGCGCCGTCCGCCGCCAGCCGCGCGACCGCAGCCAGCGGGATGCCGGCCCAGTCGGGCCGGTTCCGCGTCTCGTAGACCACCTCGTACACGGCCTTGTCGAGCTCGAACGCGTCGAGCAGTGCGCGGTGGTCGGTCAGGTCGTCACCGGTCCCCCGGCGGTACCCGTCGAGGAACGCCTGCCGCGCCGCCTGCGCCCAGGCACCCGCGTCGACGAACTCGGCGTCGTGCGCGAGCGCGCCGGCGACGTAGTCGAAGGACCGGAGCATCCCGGCGACGTCGCGGAGCGTCGAGTCGGGCAGCGACCGCTCGGCGAGCGGGCGGAGCGGCTCGCCCTCGAAGTCGAGGAACACCCACCCGCGGGGCTCGGGCGCGGCGAGCACCTGCCCGAGGTGCAGGTCACCGTGGATGCGCTGCAGGTCCGGCCAGTGCGACGCGGCGGCACGGTCGTACACGGCACGGATCGCGTCGACGTGCGGCTCGACGGTCGGGGCCTCGCGCACGGCGGCGTCGAGCCGGCCGCGCATCGTCGCGATCGCAGCGTCCCGTCGTGCATCGTCGGCGGGCTCGGTCGACAGGGCGGTGGCGAGCGTGCGGTGCACCTCGGCGAGCGCCTCGCCGAGCGCGGCGGCCTGCTCGTCCCACGGGGTGCCGGTCCTGGCGTCGCGGAGGGCCACACGCCAGGCGTCCTCGAGGCCGGGCAGGAACTCCTGGGCGAACGCGAGGTGCCCGGTGGCCGTGCCGTCGGGGCGGCCGGGGTCGGGCCAGCTCGCCTGCTGGGCGCCGTACACGGTCGGCACGCGGGAGCTGCCCGCGGCGGAGAGTGCGAGCTGCGTGGTGACGTCGGGGTTGTCACCGTGGTGGAGCACCCGGAAGACCTTGGTGATGACCCGGTCGCCGGACGCGGTGTCGCAGATGACCGAGGTGTTCGACTGCTCGCCGGACAGCACCCGGGACGAGGTGACCTCGCCGATCGGCCGGAGGCTCGAGGGGTCGGCGTCGATGCGCGCCGCGAGCTGCTGCACCCAGACGGTGTCGGTGGTGGCGTCGACCGGGTCGACGGCTCCCCCGCCGGGGCCCGCGACGACCGGTACCTGGTAGAGGACGGGCCCGGTCGCGGCGTCGTCGAGGACCAACCGCGTGCCGTCGGTCTCGGCGATGGTGTGCAGCGCCGGGGTCCCACCCTTCGCGGCGTACCAGCGCTGGCGTGCGATCCAGCCCTCCAGCGTGCGGTCGTCGACGTGCTCGGGTGCCTCGGCGCTCATGCAGCGAACGGTACGCGCCGGTCCCGGGGCGCGCCCCGAGTCGTGGCGCACCGGTCGGCGCGCACCGGTTGGCGCGCGCCGCTTTACAACGATGTACGGAGCGGCCAGCATGGATGCATGACCTCGCTCGACGGCACCGTCGCCGCCCCATCGCACACGCTCCCTCGCGCCTCCGACCAGGACGGCTCGTACCCCCGACCGCAGATGCTTCGCGGCGCGTGGGCCGACCTCGACGGGACGTGGTCGTTCCGGAACACGGGCGACGACCCGACCTGGCGCTCCGGGTTCCCGGACGCCCGGGACATCACGGTGCCGTTCCCACCCGAGTCGCCGGCGTCGGGCATCGACGAGCCGGGGTTCCACCCCGTCGTCTGGTACGCCCGGACGATCACGCGCGCCGAGCTCGACGCCGCCGGGTACGGCGACGCGGCACCCCGGCTCCTGCTGCACTTCGGCGCCGTCGACCACCGCGCGCGGGTCTGGGTCGACGGGCAGTTCATCGGTGAGCACGAGGGCGGACACACCCCCTTCACGCTCGACGTGACCGAGGCGCTCGGTACCGAGCCGGACGCGACGCACACCCTGGTCGTCCGCGCCGAGGACGACCCCCACGACGTCACCCAGCCGCGCGGCAAGCAGGACTGGCACGAGCACCCGCACGCCATCTGGTACCGCCGCACGACCGGGATCTGGCAGACCGTCTGGCTCGAGGCCGTGCCGACCGCGTCGATCGGGGCCCTGCGCTGGACGAACGTCGACCACGCGACGGTGCGGCTGACCGTCCGGCTCGCCGGGGAGCGCCCCGCCGGCGCGCGGGTCCGCGTCGCGGCGCACTGGTCCGAGGGCGACGAGGACCTGGCGACCGTCGAGACGGTCGTGCCCGTGACCGCGCACGAGGTCGAGGTCGTCGTGCCCGTCGCCCGGCAGCAGAACGGTCAGGCCGAGGACGAGCTGGTGTGGTCCCCCGAGACCCCGCGCCTGGTCGACGCGGTCGTCACGCTGCTGCCGGCCGAGGGCGACGTGCCCCTGGACGCCGTGTCGTCGTACTTCGGCGTCCGCACCGTGGGCATCGACGGCGGCGCCTTCCTGCTGAACGGCCGCGCCTACGACGTCCGCAGTGTCCTCAACCAGGGCTACTGGCCGGAGTCGCACCTCGCAGCACCGTCACGGCAGGCCCTGCGCCGCGAGGTCGAGCTCATCAAGGAGCTCGGTTTCACCGCCGCGCGGAACCACCAGAAGATCGAGGACCCGCGGTTCCTGTACTGGGCGGACCGGCTGGGGCTGCTCGTCTGGGGTGAGGCACCCGGCGCGTACGCGTTCTCCCCGCTCGCCGTGCAGCGGCTCGTGCGGGAGTGGATGGACGCCGTCGAACGCGACGCCTCGCACCCGTCGATCGTCACCTGGGTGCCGGCGAACGAGAGCTGGGGCGTGCAGCACATCGCGACGGACCCGGCGCAGCAGGCCTACGCCCGGGCCCTCGCCGACGTCACCCGGGCGCTCGACCCCACCCGGCCGGTGGTCTCGAACGACGGCTGGGAGCACACGAACTCCGACATCGTCACCGTGCACGACTACGAGGGCGACGGCCCCCGGCTCGCCGCGACCTACACCGACGACGCCGCACGGACGGCACTGCTCGGTGGGCGCGGGCCCGCTGATCGTCGGATCCTGGTGGGCGGCGCGACGGACCAGGGGCAGCCGGTCATGCTGACGGAGTTCGGCGGCGTGGACTTCCAGCCCGGGGCGAAGCGCGAGGACGGGTGGGGCTACACCTCGGCTGTCGACGGCGACGACTGGGTGGCGCGGATCACGGCGCTCTACGACGGCGTCCGGGCGAGTTCGTTCCTGGCCGGGTCGTGCTGGACGCAGCTGACGGACACGATGCAGGAGACGAACGGCCTGCTCAACGCCGACCGCACCCCGAAGGTCCCGATCGAGCGCATCCGCGCCGCGGTCACCGGGCGCTGAGGCCGCGCCCGGCATCGGCGACCCGCGAAACGCAACGTGGGCGGCCCTGCGCAGCGATGTACCGCTGCGAGGAACCGCCCACGTTGCGTCTTGCGGAAGGGGGAGGGGTCAGGACGCCAGGAAGCGCAGGACCGCCTCGTTCCACTCGTCCTTGTGCGAGGCGAGCACACCGTGCGGGCCACCCTCGATGACGTGGGTCTGCGCGTTCGGGATGGCCGCCGCGGTGCGCTGACCGGACGCCTCGAACGGCACGATCCCGTCCGAGTCGCCGTGGATGACGAGCGTCGGGACGTCGACCTTCGTCAGGTCGTCGCGGAAGTCCGTCGTCGCGAACGCCGCGGTGCAGTCGAGCGTGCCCTTCGGCGAGGCGAGCTCGGCGATCGCCAGGTCGTAGGCGCGCTGGTCCTCGCTGACGAGCGGCTTCTTGAGCAGGCCCGGCTCGCCGCCCGGCGTGTAGAACATGTCGACGAACTGGTGCAGGAACGCCGGACGGTCGCCCGTGATGCCGTTCGCGAACCAGTCGGCGAGGTCCTGGTCGACCGCGCCGTCCGGGTTGTCGTCCGACTTCCACAGGTACGGCGGCACCGCGCTGGCGAAGACGAGCTTCTTGATCTTCGCGGTGCCGTAGGTCGAGACGTAGCGCGCGAGCTCGCCGCCGCCCATCGAGAACCCGATGAGGGTGACGTTCGTCAGGTCGAGCTCGGTGATGAGCTTGTCGAGGTCCGCGGCGAACGTGTCGTAGTCGTAGCCGCCCCACGGCTGCGACGACTGCCCGAACCCGCGGCGGTCGTAGGCGATGACCCGGTGACCGGCCTCGACGAGTGCCGGGACCTGGCCCTCCCACGAGCGGCCGGACAGCGGCCAGCCGTGGATCAGGACGACCGGGTCGCCCGCGCCGAGGTCGTCGTAGTGGAGCTCGATGTCGTGGCCGTTCTCGGCGCCGACGGTGACGAAGGGCATGCTTCCTCCTGTTGGTGGTTTCCAGGGAACGTGCCCGATGCAACGCCCGTCGCCCGGACGGATCCTGGAGGTGCGGTGACCGGACAGCGGGCGGCGGCTGCGGAGATGGGAGACTCGGGCGGTGACCGACCTGGCGGAGACGACCCGTGCCTCCCGGCCGGGGCTGCCGTCCCGCGTCCGTCGTCTGCTCACGGTCGGCCTGGAGGGACGGCACGGCGGGTGGACCGCTCCGCTCGTCGTGTGGCTGGCTTCCCGCGTGGTCAGCACCGTCCTGCTGCTCACGGTCTGGCTGCTCGCCACCGCGCACGGGTGGCGGTTCGCGTCGGTCCGACGCGAGGGGACGTTCACGGCGTTCCTCGGGTCGTGGGACGCGTCGTTCTACCGGACCATCGCCGAGCACGGCTACCCGACGACGCTGCCCACCGACGCGGCGGGTCACGTGCTGCCGAACCCGTGGGCCTTCCTGCCGGTGTTCCCGGCGGTGGCACGGCTGGTCCAGCCACTGGTCGGCGGGTCCTTCTGGGCCGCCGGCGTGCTCGTCGCCACGCTCGCCGGGGCCGGCACGTGCATCGTGCTCTGGCGCCTGGTGCGCGCGGTGACCGACGAGCGGCGGGCGACCCGGGCGACGGCGCTCTTCGCGTTCGCGCCGACGGGGTTCCTGCTGCAGGTGGCGTACGCCGAGAGCACCTTCCTGCTGCTGCTCTTCGGCGCACTGCTCGCCCTGGTGCGCCGGCGGTACTGGCTCGTGCTGCCGCTCGGGTTGGTCGCGGCGTTCACGAAGCCGGGGGTGCTCGCGCTCGCGGTGGCCCTCGCGGTGCACCTGGTCGTGCGGGTCGTCCGGGAGCGCCGGGCGCTGCCGGTGCGGGACGCCGTGGCGATCGTCCTCGCGGGGCTCGGGGTCGCGGCGGCGGGGCTGGCGTGGCCCGTCGTGGCGACGGCGGCGACGGGACGGCCGGACGCGTACCTCGCGACCGAGCTGTCGTGGTGGGTCGGGTTCGTCGGTCGGCAGCACTTCGCGCCGCTCACGCCGTGGTTCACGATGGCCTCCACGTGGCTCGGCCCGCTCGGCGTCGTGCTCGTGGTCGTGGTCCTCGCCGGGGCGGTGTGGTCCTGGACCCGACCGGGCGTACGGGCGCTCGGCGTCGACGTCGTGTCGTTCACCGCGGCGTACGCGCTGTACCTGGTGGCCGTGTTCCTGCCGCAGCAGAGCCTGCCGCGCCTGCTGATGCCGACGGCACCGCTGCTCGGGGCCGACGTGTTCACGGGAACGCGGCGACGGACGACCGTGTGGCTGGTCGTCGGGGTGTGCCTGCAGCCCGTCGCGATCGTGCTGCTCTGGTTCCTCGGGTACCCCTGAGCGTCGGCGCGGCGGCCGGGGCGGGGGCGCAGCGGCCAGGGCGCGGCGCCGCGTCACGTCGCGTCGCGGCGGCCGGGCAGCCGGGGCGCGGCGTCGCGTCGCGGCGGCCCGTCGGAACGCGGTGTCGGGTGCCGCCGCACAACGGCGAGCACCTCGCGCCACGTGATCACGTGGCGCGAGGTGCTCCCGGTTGTGCGCAGGACCGGCGCCGGCGCGACGCGATCGGCCGGCAGGACCGGCGCCGGCGCGACGCGATCGGCCCGCGGGACCGGCGCCGACCGGCGCCGACCGGCGCCGACGGGGCGGCAGGGCGGGTGACCGCGCCGCGTCGCCGCTACGCGTCGAACGTGTGGAACCAGGCCGTGCCGCCGGGGTGCTGCACGGTGATCATCTCGTCCAGGTCGCGGTAGGGCCCGTCCTGGTTGTGGCTCGCCGACTTGATGCGGACCGTGCCGTCGGGCTCCGTGAACACCTCGGACACGATCGTCACGTGGTCGGGCGATCGGTTGTCGTTCCAGTCGTAGAACACGATGTCGCCGACCTTGACCTTGCTGCGCTCGTCGAGGGAGCGTCGAGTCAACCCGAAGGTCGCCGCGTTCGCCGTCATCCACGGGTCCATCGCCGGGCAGTACGTCCACGTGGCGCTGTGCTGCGCGCCGCCGGACCGGCTGTACCAGTCGTCGCGCTGTTCCCACCCACGGGCGATCAGCGTCTGGCTGACGTAGTTCGCGCAGTCCCCGCCGATCGGGTTCATCGTGCCGTACTCGGCGAGGTTGTAGTCCGCCCAGTACCGCATCGCGTACTCGAGCTGCCGGTCGACGTCCGTCAGTGCCGCGTAGGCCACCGAGGTCGTCGCGACCGCGGTCGAGGCGTCCGGGACCGGCGCGGCCGTCGGGGTCGGCGTCGCGGTGGCCTGGTCCTGCGTGGCGCCGGCCTGCCCGTCGTTGGCGGCACTGCCGTTGCCGTCCGACGACCGGTTCGCCGACGGGCTCGGCTCGATCGCCGACGTGAAGAGCGCGACGTCAGCCGACCCCGCCGTGTACATCGCCTGGTGCGGCGCCGTGAAGGTCACGGTCGTCGCCGAGGCCTGCACGTCCCGCGCCGCGACCCCGCCGACCGTGACCCCCTGCACCGCGGCGAGGCCGGTCCCCGTGACCGTCACCGTGACACCACCGGCGAGCGGCACCTGCGCCGGCTCGACCGCGGTCGCCGCGGGGCGGGCGCTCGACGAGCCGGAGGGCGACGACCCGGGCGACGCGCCGCTCGGCCCGTCGCCGGCGCGGGTGGTCGCGCCCGACGACGCGTCGTCGGCGCGGGAGCAGGCCGCGACGGCGACCCCGATGCCGGCGACGCCGGCGAGCGACAGCAGGGAACGGCGCGTGAACGAGGCAGTCATGACCGGACCAGGGTAGGCGACGGTACGGCAGGATCGCTGGCAGCACACCATCCACCGGAAGGATCGACCCGCACATGCCCGAGAGCCACGACTTCTTCGTCGCCGCCGACCCCGAGTCCACCCGCACGATCGTCCGTGACGCCCTCGTCCGCGAGGGCTACACGATCGCCGACGGCGACCAGGGCACGCTGCTGGGCACCCGCGGCAGCCTGGGCCTCACCCTGCTCGTCGGCGGCTTCCTGAACGACCGGACGTTCCACACCCGGCTCGACGTGCAGCTGATGGTCGCGCCCGACGGCCGGACCGTCGCGCGACTGCTCCGCGGCTCGGGCCGGTCCGCGGTCAAGGGCGGCGCACTCGGCGTGGCCCGCGGCAACCGGGCGTTCGAGCAGGCCGCGAACGCGATCCACGCGTCGCTCGCGCAGGCCGGCGTCCTGACGGACAGCGTGCCGAGCTGACGCGCTCGCGGAGGAACGACGAAGGGCCACCCGATCGGGTGGCCCTTCGCTGCTGCTTGGTGGAGCTAAGGGGATTCGAACCCCTGACCTTCTCATTGCGAACGAGACGCGCTACCAACTGCGCCATAGCCCCAAGTGCTCGACCACACTAGCACCACCGGGAGCGCGAACCGAAATCGGCCCGCAACGTCCGGGCGCGCCGCGCACGGACGGTGTCAGACCGCGCGGCGCCGACGCATGACGGCGTCGAGGTCGGTCTGCCGGTACGCCTCGTCGTCGATGACCCCCATGCCGGCCCAGCGGCTCGGCGTCGCCGGCTGCTCGGGCTCGGCGGGGACCTCGGGCTCGGCGGGTCCGGCGGCAGGCGATCCGGCGCCAGGCGATCCGGCGGGGCGGGACGGCGCCGACTCCCCGGCCGGGGCACGGAGCCCGAGTCGCTCCGCCAGACGGCCCTGGTCGTGGGCGGAGAGCGACGCGGCGGCTTCCTCGACGTCGGACCGCATCCGGGACACCCGCGCGAGCGTCGGGTCGGTCTCCCCCGCCCGGATGGCAGCCGCCTCGGCCTCGGCCTCGGCCTTCGCCTCGGCCACGCGCTCGCGCAGCCGGGCAGCGAGCTCGGCGGACGACTCCGGTGACGGCGCGGGCGCCGCGGGGCGCTCGACGTACAGGGGCTTCGGCACGCTGGCCGGCGTCCAGCTCCGGTCGCGCGTCGGCTCGGCGGGCTGCTCGGTGGACAGCGGCGGTGCCGGGTCCGTCCACGCGGTCGACGGCCGGGAGGCACGGGTCACCGCAGCAGCGCCCGCCGCGGCACGCGCCTTCCGCGCCTGGGCGACCTGGTGCAGCTGCGCCAGGACCGCCGCGGACCCACCGGCGGCGACGAGCCCGGCGACACCGACGAGCCAGGCGCCCGGGGCCGCGACGAAGACGACCGCCGCGACGAGGACGCCGAGCGTGCCGAAGAGGGTTGCACCGAGCCGGGAGCGACGCATCCGCATGGCCGTGAGTGCGGGGACGGACGACACCCGCTCGAGCTGGGGCTGCTGCTCCGCGAGGCGCCGGGTGATCTCACGCTGCCGCGCGGCCTCGTGCGCTCGGACGATGGCGGCCCGCTTCGCTTCCTCCGACCGGGCGACGCGCTGCGCCTCGGCCAGGGACTTCGCGTTCATCTCGACCCGGACCTCGTCGGGGAGCTCGGCGGTCTGCGCGAGGATGCGCAGCGTCTGCTGCAGCCGGATCGCGTTCCGCTCGGTGGCGAGGTACTGCCGACGAGCCGCCCACGACGGCATGAGGTAGACGACCCAGAGCACGGCCGCGATGAGCAGGACGATGCCGCCGCCCCAGGAGCCGATACCTGCCATGGGGACACGGTAGGGGTGCGCGTTCCCCGGACCGCCCATTGCCGGACGCGTGTTGCGCGAGTCGCGACCGAATCCGTGGGACGCGGGTCGCGCCTCCAGGCCGACGTGACAGGACGACGGGACGACCGTCAGATGCGCGGTCGGGTGTCGAGCGGGGTCGCCGCCTCGTCGCGGGCGGCGGCCGGGACGCTGCCCGCCCCGTGCGGGACGCGGCCGCCGACCCAGCGGTCGAGGACGCCCTCGCGGACCTCTTCCGCGACGAGGGCGAAGCAGAAGTGGTCGCGCCAGTCGCCGTTGATGTGGATGTACCGGCGGCGCAGGCCCTCGAACCGGAAGCCGAGCTTCTCGACGACCCGCAGGCTCGGCGCGTTCTCCGGACGGATGCAGATCTCGATGCGGTGGATGCCGACGACCCGGAAGCAGTGGTCGACCGCCATCGCGACCGCGATCGGCGTGACGTTGTGCCCGGCCGCCCCCTCGACGACCCAGTAGCCGATGGACGCACTGGCGAGCGAGCCGTAGGTGATGCCGGACACGTTGAGCTGGCCGACGAAGCGACCGTCGAGCTCCATCGCGAACGGCAGACCGAGCCCGGCGCGGGCGTTGGCCTGCAGTGCCCGGATGCTGCCGCGGACGTCGGTGGAGACGTGTCCGGAGGGGTTGGTGGCCTCCCACGTCCGCAGCCACGAGCGGTTCGTGGCGAGGGCGACGTCGAGGTCACGGGTGTCGCGGAGCCGGAGGGGCCGGATCGTGACCCGCCCGTGGGACAGGGTCGGGATCGTCGTCATCGCTGTGGTTCCTCCGGTGCCCGGCGCTCGACCGGGTGGACGCACGAACGGGCCCGGGGCGGACCCCGGACCCGTTCGTGACGGGGTGGCTACTCTCCCGCGTTGAAGTCCTTCAGCCAGGCCTTGAGGTCGGGGCCGAGGTCGTCGCGGTCCGAGGCGAGCTGCACGATCGCCTTGATGTAGTCCAGCTTGTCACCGGTGTCGTACCGGCGTCCACGGAACACGACGCCGTACACGCCGCCGGTCCACTCCTCGGCGCCCGCCATCTTCATGAGCGCGTCGGTGAGCTGGATCTCGCCACCCTTGCCCGGCTCCTGCTTCTCGAGGACGTCGAAGACCTCGGGGCGGATGACGTAGCGACCGATGATGGCCAGGTTCGACGGGGCTTCGCCCTGCGGGGGCTTCTCGACCAGGCCGGTGATCTTCACGACGTCGTCGGTGTCGGTCTCCTCGACCGTGGCGATGCCGTACATGTGGGTCTGCGACTCGGGGACCTCGAGCAGGGCGACGACCGTGGCGTTCTTCTCGCCCTGGACCTCGATCATGCGCTTGAGCAGCGGGTCGCGGGCGTCGATGATGTCGTCGCCGAGCAGCACGGCGAACGGCTCACGGCCGACGTGCATCTTCGCGCGGAGCACGGCGTGGCCGAGGCCGAGCGGGTCGCCCTGGCGGACGTAGTGCATGTCGGCGAGGTCGGTCGACTGGTTGACCTTCTGCAGCTTCTCGTGGTCGCCCTTCTTCTTGAGGGTCTCCTCGAGCTCGGCCACGTGGTCGAAGTGGTTCTCGAGCGCGTTCTTGTTGCGCCCGGTGATCATGAGCACGTCGGTCAGCCCGGCGCCCACGGCCTCCTCGACCACGTACTGGATCGCCGGCTTGTCGACGACCGGGAGCATCTCCTTCGGCATCGCCTTGGTCGCGGGGAGGAAGCGCGTGCCCAGGCCTGCGGCCGGGATCACCGCCTTCGAAATCTGGAAGCCCATGTCAGCGAACGTACCGGACGCCCACTGGGTCCCGGCATGGGCACTTCGGGGGACACGGCATCCCGCGCCCCACGGCGGGAAGCCGCAAACCCGCGCTCGGTAGACTCCCCGCCATGACCGCCGACCTCGGGAACGAGAAGCGCGCCCTGCGAGCCGAGCTCCGGCAGCGGCGGCGCACCCGGACCACGACGGAGCGCGACACCGACACGACCGCCCTGACGTCGACGCTGCAGCGCTTCGTGGAGGAACGGCAGCTGCGCTCGCTCGCGCTCTACCTGTCGGCGCCCGACGAGCCGGACGTCCGACCCTTCCTGCGCTGGGCGCAGGAGCACGGCGTCCGGGTGCTGCTCCCGATCACCCGCGAGGACGGCCTGCTCGACTGGGCGGTCGACGACGGGGTCTCCGAACACGAGGGCCTGCACGGCATGCCCGAGGTCGTCGGCGAGGTGCTCTCCCCGCTCGCGCTCGGGGACGTCGACGCGATCCTCACCCCGGCGGCGGCGGTCGGGCACGACGGCTGCCGGATGGGCTGGGGCCGCGGCTACTACGACAAGACGCTCGGGTCGATGGCGAACCGGCCGCCCGTCTATGCTGTGATCTTCGACGCGGAGTACCTCGACGAGGTCCCGCGCGAGGCCCACGACGAACCCGTCGACGGCATCATCACGCCGTCGCGCATCATCACCTTCCGGAGTTAGGGTGCCCACCTACTCGTACCGCTGCACCGAGTGCGACAACGCCTTCGACGTCAAGCAGTCGTTCTCCGACGCCACCCTGACCGAGTGCCCCGTCTGCGGCGGTGCGCTGCGCAAGGTGTTCTCGCCGGTCGGCGTCACCTTCAACGGCGGCGGCTTCTACCGCACCGACTCGCGGTCGACGCCGAAGGCCGAGGGGTCGTCGGGGTCCTCCTCGTCGTCGTCGAGCACGCCGGCGAAGGCGGAGCCGAAGAAGACCGAGTCGAAGCCGGCCGCGCCCAGCGCCTCCTGACGAGGGCTCGTCTCCGTCGGTACGGTGGGGTCTCCTCGACACGGAAGGAGGCTCACGTGAAGGGCTTCAAGGAGTTCCTGCTCCGCGGGAACGTCATCGACCTGGCCGTCGCGGTCGTCATCGGTGCGGCGTTCACCGCGATCGTCACCGCGATCGTGAACTCGCTCATCAACCCCCTGATCGGCGCGGTCTTCAACGCGTCGAGCCTGGACAAGGCACTCGTCGTGTCGATCCCCACCGTCTCCGGGGACTCGGCGGACATCCTGTTCGGCGCGATCATCGGCGCGGTCCTGAACTTCGTCATCGTCGCGGCGGTGGTGTACTTCGCCCTGGTGGTCCCGGTCAACCGGCTCAAGAAGCTCGCCTTCGAGCGGGTGAAGAACGACGAGCAGCAGACGCCGCAGGACGTCCCGCCGACCGACGTCGAGGTGCTGCTCGAGATCCGCGACCTGCTCCGCACGCAGAACGGCGACGCGGTGGCGTCGGGCGGCGGTGCGCACGTCGCCCCGTCGACCGCTCCCGAGGGACCGGGGATCAGCGGCTCGACGAAGCTCTAGCCGCGGGCGTCCCGAACCACGGAACCGACGTCGAACCAGCCTCCGGGGCCGGTTCGACGTCGGTTTCCTGGTTCGACGGGGCAGGAGGGCGCGGGCCGGACGCCCGCGCCGCGCGCGTCCGCGTCAGGCGGTGCGGGCCGTCGCGCGGTGCTTCGCGGCGAGGGCCCGGGCGTACTGCACACCGGCGACGACGTGGCCGATCGTGCCCGCCCAGACGAAGACGAGCGCGAGCACCCGGATCCAGTCGTGCTGCGATGCCCACGACGTCGACGAGAACAGCAGCAGCGGCAGACCGACGAAGAGCAGCGCGGATCGGACCTTGCCGGTCCACGTGACGTCGAGGTCCGGGTCGCCGCGGAACCACAGGCCGGACAGCAGCGCGAGCACCGCGTCCACGAGGACGATGATCGCGACGCTCGGCCACGGCAGCAGGCCGACGAGCACGAGCGACAGCACGATGGCGATGATCGCGAGACGGTCGGCGATCGGGTCGAGCGCCTTGCCGAGCTTGGAGCCCTGGTCGAACCGACGCGCGATGAAGCCGTCCGCCCAGTCGCTGACACCGAGGACGACGAGCGTGACGAGCGCCCAGCCGGGGTGGCCGGCCACGACGAAGCCGATGAACACCGGGATGAGCAGGAAGCGCACCAGCGTGATCAGGTTCGGCCACGTCTGCCAGTCGGGTCGCCGTCGCGCGGTGTCAGTCATCGACCCCAGGCTACCCGTCACCAGTGTGGGGGCACGTCGCGCAGCAGCTGGGCGTCGTTCTCCCCGTCGCGGTGGCGAGCCGGTTCCGGCGGCGCGGCCGGGTCGTAGCCCGGCACCGCCGCGGTGGTGACGCGCCTGGTGCGGCGGGGCGCGCCTCCCGGCCGGTCGGTCGTGTCGGTGCCGGTTCCGCCACCGTCATCTGCGGAACGGACGGGAGGCTCGGCATCCGTCACGTCGTCGGCCCGCGTCCACGAGCCCACCAGCTGGTCCGTCCCCGCCGTCACCGGACCGGCCGCGCGGGACGCGCGCCGGGACCCGCTCACCGGCGAGCGGGGCCCGGAGCGGGCACGCGGGGATGCGTCTCCGACCGGGTCATCGGCGTGCGGGGATCGGAGGGATCGAGATCTCCTGGGTCGCTCCGCGGTCGACGCCGAGCACCGACGCCACGGTGTCCGCGACGCGGTCCGGGTCGGAGAACAGCTGGAACGCGTGCACCCGCACGTAGTGCCACCCGAGTCGGCGGAGCACCTCGGGACGGAGCCGCAGCGACTCGCGGAGCGAACCCCGGACGAGCGACGCGTCGGTCTCGATCGTGACGCAGACGCCGCCGTGCGCCGCGACCAGGCCGAGCTTGCCCCGGTGGCCGAGTGCGACGGGGATGCCGCGCATCTCGAGTCGTCGGGCGAGGTCGACGAGCAGCGGGTCGGAGTCGTCGGGCACGTACTCGGCGGCGGTGCGCGCGCGGACCTCGGCGAGGATCTCGGCCAGCGCGACGGTGCCGTGGCCCATCCGCTCGGCCTCGATGTCCGACGGCTGGAAGCACGTGACGATGACCATCGACCGGCGCGCGCGGGTCATCGCGACGGCGAGCAGACGCTCCCCGCCGGGCTTGCCGAGCGGACCGAAGTCGCGCAGCACGCGGCCGTGCGGGGTCCGGCCGTACCCGATCGAGAACACGACGCGGTCGCGGCTCTGTGCCACGGACTGCTCGAGCGTCGCGACGATGAACGGCTCGGCGCGGTCGCCGATGACGAACTCGGTGAGGTCCTTGTGGCCCTGCGCCGCGGTCAGGACGGCCTGCTCGACGCGCACCGCGTGCTTCGCCGACGCCGTGATCACCATGAGCGACTCGGTCGGGCGGGTGCGGGCGTGCTCGGTGACGAGCCGGACCACGCGGTCCACCTCGGCGTCGACGCTCTCGACCGCCCCGGACTCGGGGTCCGGCACGGCCTTGCCGTCGCTGACGTAGTCGATCGCGATCGAGCCGTGGCCGAGGAACGAACCGGCCCACGGCAGCGACTCGATGCGGCCGCCGTAGAAGCGGCGGTTGACGAGCTCGGCGAGGTCCTCGCCGCCGGCGCGGTACGACCGCGTGAGCGACAGGGTCGGCAGGAGCGTCGACAGCTTCGCGAGCGCGGAGTCGGCGTGCAGGGCGTCGAGCGTGCCCTCGTCCACCTGCAGTGCCCGGTGGTCGGGGTCGACCGCGATCCGGAACGGCGACGGGGTCTGCGTCACCGGGTCGCCGAACACGACGGTCTGGCGGGCGCGACGGACGGCGCCGACGGTCTCGGCGATGGTGACGGCACCGGCGTCGACGAGGATCACCGTGTCGAACGGCATCGTGTCGGCGATCTCGGGGACCTCGTACGGCGAGGCGAGCCAGACCGGCGCGATCGACCGGGACAGGTGCGGCGCGGAGTCCTGCAGCAGGCGCGAGGTGATCGCGCCCTCCTTGAGCTGCGTCTTCAGCGACGTCGCCTCGTCCGGCCAGTCGACCAGTCCGACCTTCCAGTTCTCGGCGAGCTGCCACGCCAGGCCCTGGGAGACCCCGGCCGCGTGGGCGTCGTCGACGAGCCGGAAGTCGGCCTCGACCCGGTCGAGCATGTCGGTGTTGCCGCCGAGCAGGGCCCGGTCGGACTCGAGCATCGTCTCGAGCGCGGACTGCCACCAGGCGAGCTCGAGTTCGGCCGGCACCTGGGTGTCCGGCACGTGGCGGTGTGCCAGGTCGGTGATGAGCGGCTCGAGCTGCAGGTCGCGCAGGGTCTGCATGAGCTCGGTGCGCTCCTGCAGGTTGTGCAGGACGTCGGACTCCTCGGCCAGGCGGGCGACCGTCGGGACGAGCTCGTCGATCGGCAGGTTCGCGAGCTGGCGGTCCCGCTCGGTCCGGCCGAGGGGCTCGTCGAGTCGGGCGAGGTCCTGCACGACGTTCGAGAAGAGCACCTGCACGTCCCCGATGCCCGTGGGCACCTCGGGGTTCACGCCGGCCGCGACGTAGCGCTGCCAGAGCACGCGCTGCTGCTGCACACGGGTCAGCGCCTCGTGCAGGTCGGACACGTGCACGCCCGGTCGGACGTACTCACGCGCGAGCTTCTTCAGCCGACGACGGTTCGTCGACGACATCGGGGCGCCCTCGCCACGAGGGGCCGTCGCGGCGACGAGCTCCGACACCGACCGGTCGAACACGACGGGCAGGAAGCGGTCGAGGGTGTCCCGGATCTCGGTGAGCAGGCGGAGGTAGATGCCGAGCTCGTTGATCGTCGTGAACTGCCGCATGTGGGTCGACGCCACGAGGTCGTGTGCACGGCGCAGCAGCGTCGGCAGGCGGTCGGCGTCGAGGTCCTTCGCGGTCTTGTGCGCCCGCTGCGCGCCGTCGCTCGAGCCGAACTTGGCGCCGTACCAGGGCGAGTCGTCCGGGCCGTAGCGGAACTCGCCGAGGTTGGCCGCGCTGACCATGGTCTCGGCGACGCGCGAACGGCCCTCGACCATGCTCGTCACGGACCGCTTCGACAGTCGAGCGGTCGTCGACGGCGGCACCGGCAGGAGCGACAGCCGGGACAGCTCGACCAGGCAGTCGAGCACCGAGACGCCGAAGTCCGGGTCGACACGGGTCAGCGAACCGCGGTAGTCGGTGAGGACCTTGCGGAGCCGGACCAGGGCGTCGTCGACCTCGCGGAGGTTCGGACGCGCGGCCTTCTCGTTGCGCGCGATGCCCCGGACGACGTCACGGCGCAGGGTGCCCGGCGTGACGGCGACGCCCGGCAGCTGGACCTCGGCGAAGCGTGCGGCGATGCCCCGCAGGGTCGCCCGCCGCGGGCTCACGACGAGGACGCGCTTGTTCGCCGCGACGAGGCCGCCGAGCGCGTTGACGATCGTCTGCGTCCCGCCGGTGCCCGGCAGGGTCTTCACGACGATCGAGTTGCCCGCCGTGATCTGCGCGATCACGTTCTCCTGCTCGTCGTCGGCGTCGAGCAGCAGCGTGTCGGTCTCCGGGCTGCGCTCGTCCGACGGGGTCTGCTCGACCGGGTGGTAGGACTGCTCGACCTGCCACTTCGCGCTCGGGTTGCCGGCGAGCGCGTCGAGCACCGGGTGCGACAGGTTACCGGTGTCCTCGACCATGCCGCTGGCGACCTCGGCGAAGGTCGAGACGACCAGACGCGCGTGCACCGAGAAGCCGGGGACGTGCGCGGTCAGCCCGCGGAGCCGGTCGATGACGGGGTTCGGGGTGAACGAACCGTCCTGCTGCGCGAGCGCGACGAAGGACTGGGCGTCGAGGATGACGCCGTACTGCTCGTGCAGCGCGTCGGCCAGCCCGGGGTTGAGCACCGGCTCGCCGAGCAGGCGCACCTCGAAGTCACGGCCGTGCCGACGGATCGCGAGCGGGCGGAGGAGCACCGGGCCGCGGAAGTGCTCGTCGCCGTGCTGCCAGTCGGCCATGCCGATGCCGAGCTTCACGGCGTCGATCCCGCGCACGGTCGCGAGCTCGGTGCCCTTCGCCTCGACCTGGGCGGCGGCGACACGCGCGGCGCGCAGGGCGACCTCGTCGCGGATCAGGCTCGAGAGCAGCGTCGTCTTGCCGGTGATGAACTGCGCGAGTCCGCCGGGGTGCGTGGTGGACAGCTCGATCCGGGCACGCGGGTGGTCGCTGAAGTGCGTGAGGGGGCTCGTCCCGCCGACACCGGTCAGCTGCGTCCGCCAGGCGTCCCACGTGGGCTCGGCGGCGTTGCCGGCCTGGAGGCGCGGGTCGCCCAGGCTGATCGCCTGCGGGCTCGTGAGCTGCAGTTCCGGCCGCAGGGTGCGGTCCGGCTCGTCGCTCCGGTCGCCCTCCCGCTGCTCGCGCCCGTCCTCGGGCGCGTCGGCGCCCTGGACGGGGACGTCGTCATCCGCGTCGTCCGCGCCGTCGGTCACCCTGTCTCGCCACACATCCGACACTGTAGGCGGAAGCGGGCGGCCTCCCTGGCAATGACCCGACGTTTCCGGCTTTCCGTGCGGGCCCGGTACGGGGTCCGACGGGCCGGTGTGGTAGCAACGTGGCATGGCCATCGACGACCGCACCGCCCCGTCCGCCCCCGCACCCTCGTCGGCCCGGCCGGACCGGCGTCGGTCGGTCCCCGCCGAGATCTCCCGGTCGTGGCTCCTCGTGCCCGGCACCGCCGCCGACCGGTTCGAGCGGGCACAGCGGTCGCGCGCCGACCAGATCATCCTCGACGTCGAGGACGCCGTCGACCCCGCCGCGAAGCCGGGCGCCCGCACGACCGTGGCCTCGTGGCTCGCGGGCGGCGGTGAGGCCTGGGTCCGGATCAACGACGTCACGACGGACTTCTGGGCGGACGACGTCGAGGAGCTCCGTGGCCTCCCGGGCCTGCAGGGCGTGATGCTCGCGAAGACCGAGTCGCCCGCGCAGGTCACCGACACGTGGCACCGGCTCGGCGGCCACACCCCGGTGATCGCCCTGGTCGAGTCGGCGCTCGGCATCGAGGAGGCGACGTCGATCGCGAAGGCACAGGGCGCCTTCCGTCTGGCCTTCGGCTCGGGTGACTACCGCCGCGACACCGGCACCTCGGCCGACACGCTCGCCATGGCCTACCCGCGCTCCCGGCTCGTCGTCGCCTCGCGCGTGGGCGACCTGCCGGGTCCGATCGACGGCCCGACGGTCGGCTCGGCGCACGCGATCCTCCGCGAGCAGTCCCAGGTGGCGGTGTCGCTCGGCCTGACCGGCAAGCTCTGCCTGGACACCGAGCAGCTGCCGGTCATCAACGAGGTCATCTCCCCCACGCCGACCGACGTCGCCTGGGCGCAGGACTTCCTCGACGACTTCGACGCCCGCGGGCAGGTCATCCGCGACGGCTCCGACCTGCCGCGACTCGGCCGCGCGCAGAAGATCCAGCGGCTCGCCCGGGCGTTCGGCGTCGAGGCACGGTAGACCGGTCGCATGACCTGGTCGCACCCGTCCGGCGGTCCGCCGCAGTCCTCACCCTCGGGTCCGTCCCAGTCCGGCCCGGGCAGCACCGAACGCGCCGCGTGGGCGCGTGGCGGCACGACGCTGTTCCCCGCGGGCCGGGTCGCCGACCGGGTGTCGACCGTCCTCCTGCTCGCAGCCGGTGCCCTCCTGACGCTCCTCACCCTGGTGGTCGGGATCATCGCGGTCGTCTCGGCCACCGCGGGCTGCGACGCGGCCACGGGGTGCTCGCCGGGCCGCTTCCTCGGCGGCGCCGCGATCGCGGTCGGCGGGTCCTTCGTCATCGGGGTCGCGACGGTCGTGCTCGCGGTCGGCGCCTGGGTGCGTCGTCGCTCGTCGTGGTGGATCGCCGCGCTCGGGTTCGTCCTGGCGATCGTGGTCGTCACCTGGGGCGGGGTCGTGTTCGCGCAGGCGACCGACCCGGCGACGGGGTCCGGCCAGGTGACCGCACTGCAGCTCCCCTAGCGCGGCGTCCGCCGGACGGGAGGCGCGTGGCGGGGCCGCCACGGGCCTCCCGTCCGGCGGTCCCGTCGGCCTGTCCCGTCCGCGCACGCTGGGCGTCGCCCCGGTCGACCGGCGCAAGCTGGGCGCATGAAGCAACGAGTCATCGGAGACGTGTCGGTCAGCGCGATCGGACTGGGCGGGATGCCCATGTCGATCGAGGGGCGGCCCGACGAGCGACAGGCGATCGCGACCATCCACGCCGCCCTCGAGGCGGGCGTCACCCTCATCGACACCGCGGACGCCTACCACCAGGCGGCCAAGGACGAGGTCGGGCACAACGAGGAGCTCATCGCGAAGGCGATCCGCGAGTTCCACGGCGACACCGACGCGGTGCTCGTCGCCACGAAGGGCGGCCACCTGCGGCCGGAACCGGGCGCGTGGGCGCAGGACGGCCGACCGGAGTACCTCAAGGAGGCCGCGAAGGCCTCGGCGAAGCGCCTCGGTGTCGACGCCGTCGGCCTGTACCAGTTCCACCGGCCGGACCCGTCGGTGCCCTACGCGGACTCGATCGGGGCACTCGCGGAGCTCCTCGACGAGGGCGTCATCCGCATGGCGGGCATCTCGAACGCCGACCCCGACCAGATCCGTGAGGCGAACGAGGTCCTGGGCGGCCGCCTCGTCTCGGTGCAGAACCAGTTCTCACCGGCGTTCCGGTCGAGCGAGCCGGAGCTCGAGCTGTGCGACGAGCTCGGCATCGCGTTCCTGCCGTGGAGCCCCCTCGGTGGCATCGCGAAGGCCGCCGACCTGGGGACCGCGTACGAGGACTTCGCCGTCATCGCCCGCGAGCGCGACGTGTCGCCGCAGGTCGTGGCGCTGGCGTGGGAGCTGCAGAAGAGCGACGTGGTGATCCCGATCCCGGGTGCGTCGCGGCCGCAGTCGATCCTGGACTCGGTCGTCGCGGCGACGGTGAAGCTCCGCGACGAGGACGTCGCCCGGCTCGACGCTGCTCGACCGGCGGCCTGACGGGCCGGAGCACCCGCACGACGACGCCCCGTCCACCGATCGGTGGACGGGGCGTCGTCGTGCTGCGGCGGTCAGGACGTGCAGGCCTGCTGGAAGTCGGTCCCCGCGTCCTGGACCTTCTGCGTGGTGTCCGAGAACGCCGACAGGTCCGCCGACTGCGGGTCCGCCGTGATCGCCTTGATCTGCGTCAGCATGTCGGTGTACGCCGACCGGAACGCCTCGGCCTTCGGCTTGACGTCGGCGTTCTGCACCGCATCGACGCCGTCGGACAGCGACTGGTCGAACTCCTCGAGCTTCGCGACGGCTGCCTGCGGGTCCGACTGCAGCTCGGTGACCTGCGACTGCAGGCCCTTCGCGGCGTCCTCGACCTTCGACTGGAACGCGTTGCACGCCTCGGCCTTGCTCTGGGACGCGGCCTGCGGCGCCGCGGAGCTCGGGGCCGAGGAGGCCGACGAACCGGAGCCCTCGGCGCCGCCGTTCCCGGAGCCCCCGTTCGAGCAGCCGGCGAGCAGTGCGACGGCGAGTGCCGCGGTCGCGACGGCGATGGTCTTCCTGGACATGGACGTCCCCCCTGGTCGTGCCCGCGCGACGGAGCGGCGCGGATCGGCACCGACGGTACACGGCGTCCGTCGGGCCTGCCGTGCCACGAGCCGTGCCGGTCTGCCCTGCCGCGGGGCGTACGGTCGAGGGCATGCAGGCGATCACGGCACACGACGGCGGACTCCGACTCGACGAGCACCCGGACCCGGTCGCCGGGCCGGGCGAGGTCCTCGTCGAGGTGGCAGCGGCCGGGGTGAACAACGCCGACCTGCAGCAGGTGGCGGGCAACTACCCGCCGCCGCCCGGCGCGTCCGAGGTCCTGGGCCTCGAGGTCTCCGGGACGGTCCGCGCGCTCGGCGACGGCGTGGACGGGTTCGCGGTGGGTGACCGGGTGTGCGCGCTGCTGTCGGGTGGCGGCTACGCGACCCTCGTGGCCGTGCCCGCGGCCCAGGTGCTGCCGGTGCCCGACGGCGTGGACCTGGTCGAGGCCGCGGGACTGCCCGAGGCCGCGTGCACGGTGTACTCGAACGTGGGGATGCTCGCGGGGCTCCGGCCCGGGCAGACCCTGCTGGTGCACGGCGGCACGGGCGGCATGGGATCGCACGCGGTCGTCTGGGCGAAGGCGCTCGGTGCCCGGGTGATCGCGACGAGCGGCGGGGAGCGGAAGGTGCGTGCTTCGAGGGAGCTCGGCGCCGATCTCGTGGTGGACCACCGCACCGAGGACTTCGTCGAGCGCGCCCGCGACTTCACCGACGGCCGCGGGGTCGACGTCGTGCTGGACGTCGTCGGGGCGGACTACCTCGCGAAGCACCTCGACGTGCTCGCCCCGAACGGGCACATCGCCGTGATCGCGGCGGGCAGCGGGCAGAAGGGCGAGCTCGACTTCGGCGCGATGATGCGGAAGCGTGCGACCATCAGCGCGACGACGCTCCGTGCTCGGCCGCTCGACGAGAAGGCCGCGATCGTGGCCGCCGTCCGCGAGCACGTCTGGCCGCTCGTCGCCGACGGCAGCGTCCGACCGATCGTCGACTCGGTGGTCCCGCTCGCCGAGGCCGCCGAGGCGCACCGCCGGGTCCGCGAGGGCGAGGTCATCGGCAAGGTGCTGCTCGCCGTGTGACCCGGGTCAGGCGTGGACGCGGGGTCAGGCGTGGACGCGGGACAGGAACTCGACGAGCGCCGGGTGCTGCGGCCGGTCGAGCACGTCGGCCGGCGCACCCTGCTCGACCACCTCGCCCTGGTGCAGGAACACGATACGGTCGGCGACGTTGCGGGCGAAGGACATCTCGTGGGTGGTCATCAGGATCGTGGCGCCCTGCTCCTTGAGCTCGCGGACGAGGTCGAGCACCTCGCCGACGAGCTGCGGGTCGAGGGCACTCGTCACCTCGTCGAGCAGGAGCAGCTCCGGCGACGTCGCGATCGCCCGCACCACGGCGACACGCTGCTGCTGCCCGCCGGAGAGCCGGTCCGGGTACGCCCCGGCGAAGTCGCCCAGGCCGATCCGGTCGAGCAGTCGGCGGGCGGTCGCCTCCGCCTCGGCCCGGGCGATGCCGTGCACCCGACGGGACGCGAGCGTGACGTTGTCGAGCACCCGCATGTGCGGGAACAGGTTGAACTGCTGGAAGACCACGCCGATCCGGGCGCGGGTGGCGTCGACGTCGGTGCGGGGGTCGGCGATGTCCGTCCCCTGGAGCAGGATCTCGCCGTCGTCGATGCCCTCGAGCAGGTTCACCGTCTTCAGCAGTGTCGACTTGCCGGAGCCGGACGCCCCGATGACGCAGATGACCTCGTGGCGGTGCACGGTCAGGTCGATCCCCCGCAGGACCTCGTGCTCGCCGAACGTCTTGCGCAGTCCGCGCAGTTCCAGGACCACCGACTCGCTCACACCGTCCCCCCGATCTGCTCGCGACGCTGCTGCCGTCGAGCGATGGCATCCGTCACCCGGATGAGCGGGAGGCTGATCACGACGAACAGCAGCCCCGCGACGAGGTACGGCGTGAAGTTGTAGGTCTCGGCCTGTGCGATCTGAGCGCTCCGCACCGCGTCGACGGCGCCGAGGATCGACACCAGGCCGACGTCCTTCTGCATCGAGACGAAGTCGTTCATGAGCGCCGGGGTGACCTTGCGGATCGCCTGGGGCAGCACGACCAGCCGCAGCGTCCCGGCATGGGACAGGCCGAGCGACCGGGCGGCGAGGCGCTGGGACGGGTGCACGGCCTCCATGCCGGCGCGGAGCACCTCGGCGACGTAGGACGAGTACGTGAGCACGATCGCGATGGTGCCCCAGACCTCCGGGGGTTGCCGCGGGAAGATGCCGAGCCCCGGGATGCCGAAGCCGACCAGGTAGAGCACGATGATGAGCGGCAGACCCCGGAACAGGTCGGTGTAGGCGGTGGCGAGCATCCGCAGCGGGAAGAACACCGGGTTCCGCAGCCCCCGCACGACGGCGAGCAGGGTCCCGAGCACGGCGACGCCGATCGCGCTGAAGAACAGGATCCGAATGTTCAGCCACAGCCCGAGCAGGACGGCCGGGAAGGTGTCGATCGCCGTCTGCGGATCGAAGAACGACTGCTGCACCGCGGCCCAGCCGGGCGTGTTCACGACGCCGAGCCAGACGACCGCGATCACGACGAGCGTCGAGACGACCGACACGACGACCGAGCGGCGGCCGCGCTGCCGACGGTAGAGCCGTCGTTCGAGCTCGACCTGGCTCGGCGCTGGAGCGGTCACCGGGGTGCCGGCACCTGCTGGGGCGGTCACCGGGCTACTTCAGGACGGGGGTGTTCGTCTCCGAGGAGAGCCACTTCGTCTGCAGGTCGGCGAGCGTGCCGTCGCTCTCCAGGGCCTCGAGGGCCTTGTCGACCTTGCTCGTCAGCGCGGAGCCCTTCGGCAGCACGAAGCCGAACTGGTCGCCGGAGCCGTCCTCGGGGAACTGCGCCGAGACCGTGCCGTCGTCGAGCTGCGCGGCGGCCATGTAGAACGCCGTCGGCAGGTCGGTCACGATCGCGTCGATCTGCCCCGACTTCAGCGCCAGCACGGCGTCGTCGTTCGAGTTGAACACCTGCGGAGTGACGCCGAGCACGTCCTTCACGGAGCTGATGCTCGTGGAGCCCGAGGCGACACCGATCGTGTCGCCCTTCAGTGCGGCGACGGTGGTGTCCTTCGCGGCCTTCGACCCCGACGTCGTCACGACGGCCTGCGTGGTCGTGTAGTACGGCGTGGACATGTCGACGGCCTTCTTGCGCTTCGCGTCGATCGAGAACTGCTGGACGTTGAGGTCCCAGTCCTTCGGGCCGGGGGCGATGGCGCTGTCGAAGGTGCTGCGCTTCCAGACGACGTCGCCCTTCGCGTAGCCCATCTCCTTCGCGACCGCGTAGGCCACGGCGGACTCGAAGCCCTTGCCGGACTGCGGGTCGTCGTCCTCCACCCAGGGCGAGTAGGCCGGCTGGCCGGTCGCGATCGTGAGCTTGCCGTCCGTGACGGTGCCGTCGCTCCCGGCGCTGCTCCCACCGGCGGAGCAGGCGGCGAGCGCGAGGGCGGCGACCGTGGCGGTGGCGACGGCGAGGGACAGACGGCGGGTGCGGGTCACGGGAGGGCCTTCGTCAGCGGGACAGAGCGGGGTGGAGCGGGCAGGAGGCAGTGTACCGGCGCGTGGGATACCACCGCGACGCGGATGACCGTCGACTACGCGGTCGCGGCGTCGCCGTCGGTGTCGCCCGCCATCGTGAAGTCGTCGAACGAGAACCCGGGCGACACCATGCAGCTGAGGAGCACCTCGCCGTCGCCGGGCAGGGTGCGCTGCCAGCCCCCACCGCGCACGAAGGCCTGGGCGTCGTGCAGCCGGTGCCGGCCGGCGTCCGGGCCGAGGGTGATCCGGTCCCCGGGCTCGGGCCGGTCGCCGGAGCCGCCGAGCTCGAGCACGACGGTGTCCGGCCCGTGCCACATCCAGATCTCGTCGCTCGTGACACGGTGCCAGGCGGAGGCCTCGCCCGGGGGCAGCAGGAAGTGGATGAGGGTCGCTGCGGGGCGCTCGCCGGCGGGGGTCTCGACGGTCGAGGGCGAGGTCCACGTGCGGACGTACCAACCGCCCTCCGGGTGCGGATCCATGCCGAGGGCGGCCGCGCGCTGCGGGACGTCGAGCCACTCGATCAGCTCGCCGCCGACGGTGCGGCGGGCAACCATGCCGGGGCGGGGTGCGGTGTCGGTCATCGTTCCTCCTGGGGACGGACGTGGTGGGGGACGGGGTCCCGGGTGTCCCCGGAACCGGGGCCCCGGGTGGGGGCTGTCTCGGGGTCGAGCGGGTGCACGGTGCCGTCGGTGGCCCGCACGACGCCGCGGACGATCGTCGCGACGGCGCGGCCGGCACCGTCCTCGACGAGTTCGGCGAGCGCGTCGGGCACGGTCCGGGCGTCGACGTCGAACACGGCGAGGTCGGCTCGTGCCCCGACGGCGAGGTGTCCGACGCGGTCCGGCCCGACCGCCGTCCCCATCGCGTGCGCGCCACCGAGCGTCGCCGCCGCCAGCAGCCGCTCGTGCAGGTCGCGGTGCGCGTACCCCTGGGCGCGGGCGATGCGGTGCAGTGCGGTGACGTCGGCCATCGGGTCGAGGGACGGCGACGACGACAGGGAGTCGGTGCCGATCGCGATCGGGCTGCCCTCGCGCAGGTAGTCCGCGACGGGCGGCGGGTCGAGGCCGATGACGGCGTTCGACCGGGGGCAGAGCGCGACCGTGGTCCCGCGTGCCCGCAGGAGGGCTCGGTCGGACGCGGTCACGTACACGCCGTGCGCGATGTGGCAGTCGGGGCCCAGCACGCCCAGCCGGTCGACGAACGCGGTGGCACTGGCGCCGAAGCCGAGCGCCCGCATGGCCCGGAAGGACGGCACGTTCGCCAGGTGCCAGTCCGCGGTGTGCCCGACGCCGTCGACGCCCTCGAGCCCCGGGACCGGCCCGAGCGAGACCCGCTCCCCCTCGAACGCCGCCTCGCCCAGGTGCAGGTGCAGCCGGAGCCCCCGCTGGCGCACGATGTCCGGCAGTTCGAGCAGCGGTGCCACGTCGAGGGAGTACGGCGCGTGCGGCGACAGCCCCGCCCCGGGCGTGGTCGGGATCCGTGCGAGCTCGTCGAGCACCTGGTCGCGCCCGTGGGACTCCCACGCCGCGTTCTCCCAGTCCATGACCTCCCAGTAGGCGATCCCGCCGAGGCCGTGCTGCTCCAGGACGTCCGCCGCCTCGATGTCGGTCACCACGTCCGCGATGCTCGTGACGCCCGCCGCGATCGATGCGACGGCGCCCGCGGACGCCTCCGCCCGCCAGTCGTGCGGGAGCGCGTAGTCCACGTTGAACGCAGCCGCCCAGTCCTCGAAACCCGCGTACTGCCGTTGACCGACACCGGACATGCCGGTGTACTGCAGGTGCGTGTGCGCGTTGACGAGACCCGGCAGGAGCGCGCCCCGCCAGCGCCGCTCCGTGCACGTGCGCCCGGCGGCGTCGAGCTGGTCGACCACCCACGACCGGTCGCCGACGTGCAGGATCCGTCCGTCCTGCACCGCGACCGCCCCGTCGGCGATCGGCGGTGCCGTCATCGGCACGACGACGCGCGCCGAGTGCACCACGACCGGCGACGCGGTCACCGGGGTGTCCCGAACCGGTGCGTCCGCACGTCCGGCTCGCGGTCGGCGGGCTGCTCGGCGATCCGGACGGGAGGAGCGACCCGGCTCCCCCACGCGGCGAGCGCGACGCGGGCGGTCGCCTCGTCCACCGCGGGGTCGACCGGCACGACGGCGCGCGGGAGTTCGTCGCCGCGCTCGAGCAGCATCCGCAGGGCGCCGAGCTGCACCGCGAAGGACAGGTCCATGATCTCGACGGGGTTGCCCTCGGCGGCGCTCGTGTTCACCCCGTTGCCCCCGGCGAGGACGAGCACCTGGTGGCCGTCCGGCCAGGTCAGGCGCTCCACGTGCTGCGCCACGGCCGTCCGGACCGCACCGGCGGCGGCCGCCGCGGACAGGGCGACCTCGTCGTCGACGCCACCCGCGACGGACACGACCGCACCGGCCGCACACGCGCGCAGGACCGTGTGGTCCACGGTGTCCGCCACCCCGGAGGCACTCACCACGAGGTCGGCGTCGCGCACCGCGTCGACGAACGGTGCGACCGCGTGCCCGGCGAAGCGCGCCTGCAGGGCGCGGACCGGGTCGACCTCGGCGACCGTGACCCGGAAGCCGAGCGCGACGAGGACCTGGGCGACCCCCTCGCCGACGGGACCGAAGCCGGCGACGACCGCCGTGCCTCCCGGCCGGACCCGGTGCACGGCGGACGGGAGCGGGTCCACCAGGTCGAGGGTCGCGAACACCGTGGACTGGCCGGTGCCGAAACGGTTGTCGAAGCAGGTCTTGGCGCGGGCGTCGTTCACCGCGATCACGGGGATGCCGAGCTCGCCGCGCTCGGCCATGACGCGGAGGGGTCGGAGGCCGCTCGTCGTCTCCTCCGCGGCGCCGAGCATGGTCGGCAACAGTTCGGGCCGCTCCTGGTGCGCGAGGCGGATCAGGTGTGAACCGTCGTCGAGGAGCACGTGCGGACGCGTGTCGAGCATCGCCAGGGCGAGACGGTGCTGTTCGGCGAGCGAAGCCGTGCTGTCCGCGTGGACCGGCATCCCGGCGCGGCGGAGCACGTCCGCGACGGCGTCGTCCGTCTCGTCGGCGTGCGCGTACACGACGACCTCGGCGCCCGCGTCGCGCAGGAGCAGGCTGAGCACGGCCGTCTTCGGCTCGAGCACCATCGCGACGCCGATCCGGGTACCGCGGAGCAGCCCGCCGTCACGGAGCTGCGCGGCAACCGCACGGGCGACCGGCATCGACCTGCGCGCCCAGCGGATGCGGTCCTCGGCGGCGGGGTCGTCCTCGGGCTCCCGACCGGTGGAGACGAGGAACACGTCGTCGGAGAGCGTCGGGACGGCGAGCACCCCGGGGCGGGCCGGGGCGACCGGGCCGAAGGCGTCCTCGTCGACCGCGGGAGCGTACCGGCCGGCGTCCACCACCACGAGGGTCGCACCGCGGGGCCGGTCGGTCTCGCGCTCGACGGCAGCGGTCGACTCGTCCGGGTCACCGAGGCACCAGAGCTGGTCGATCGGCTCGTCGTCGACCGGCTCGTGGTCCGCAGGGGCGGGGCCCACCGCGGTGCGTGCACCGAGCCCGGTGAGCAGTGCGACGAGCGCCACGGCGTCACGCGGGTCGCCGCCGAGCACACGGACGGTGCGGCCGGCGACGAGGAGGTTGGTCGCCGCGGCGAAGCGTCGGACGGCTGCCGCGGCCCATGCGGCCCGCTCGGGGTCGGGTCGCTGCGGCATGGGGCCATCGTAGGGCGTGCGGGTCGGCGCGGAGTCGCGCGGGCTGACGGTCATGCGGTCACGCGTCGTCGGGGCGTGGGCGGCGACGCGGGAATGTCCCGCGGCCGTCGGACGTACTGTGAGGACATGACTGATGCGACGTTCGACAAGGTGACGATGTTCGGCGCGGACTGGTGCCGCGACTGCCGACGCTCGAAGGCGCTCCTCGACCGCCTCGGGGTCGACTACGACTACGTGGACGTCGAGGCGGACCTGTCCGCCGCCGACCGGGCCGAGGCCATCAGCGGCCGCAAGAACATCCCCGTCGTGGTGCTGCCGAACGGCAAGCACTTCGTGGAGCCCTCGGACACCGAGCTGCAGGCGGAGCTGGAGTCGTCCGGAGCGGTGTGACCCTCGCCTGTACCTGCGCCTCCATGCAGGCTGTGAACATGCTGGGGAAGAGCGGTGTTCAATCGGGGCCGACCCAGATCGCGGACACCCCCGGACCGCGACAGGTCTGACCCAAGGAGGACACCGTGCTCGGTCTCATCATCAGCCTCATCATCATCGGCCTCATCGCCGGCGCCCTCGCCCGGCTGATCATCCCCGGCAAGCAGCACATGTCGATCCTCATGACGATCGTGCTCGGCATCATCGGCTCGTTCGTCGGCGGCTTCCTCGGGTTCCTCATCTTCCAGCACGACCCGATGGACGGCTTCTTCCAGCCGGCCGGCATCATCGGCTCGATCATCGGTGCCGTCATCGTGCTGTTCCTCTACACGCGCTTCGCGGGTCGCGGCGCGCGCCGCTGACCACCGGCAGGCGCCACTGACCGACGTGGGGGTGTCGGAGCGGCACCACGAAGGACCCCGGACCGTGACGGTCCGGGGTCCTTCGTCGTCCCGTGCGACCGGTCGACCCCGAGCAGGGGGGGACAGGGTGCTGACGGCCGTACATCGGCCGGGGCGTAGCGTCCCCGCCATGACCGACGAGAACGAACGCCCCCGTCCCGAGGACGACGCCGCACGGCTCGGACTCGTCGTCGTCGGCGAGGCCGCCGCACTGCACGCCGGGGACGACGCCTCGCTCGACGCCAGCGAGGCGAACATCCGCGAGACCGTGGACAGCATGGTCGACGAACCCCTCACGCCCCGGCAGGAGGAGGTCATGGAACGCCTCGCTGCCGCTGGCGGCACCCTCACCGCGGGCCTGAGCGGCGCACTCGCAGCGAAGACCGGCGGGCAGGTCGAGGACGTGCTCGAGGGCGCCGCCCGCAGCGTCGTCTGGCAGCAGCGTCTGGCCGCCGAGCGGGACGCGCTGCAGGGACAGCCGCAGGAGTCGACCGACGGCGACCCGGCCACCGACGGCGACCCGGCCACCGACAGCGACCCGGTTGAGGACCAGCGCGAGGACGCCGGCGGCCAGCAGCGACACCGGGACGACGACGGGCGCGACCGGGGCTGACCCGACCGCGCCCGTGCGCACGACCGTGCCCGTCAGTCGACCGGCGCGGCGTCCTGTTCACGCGCGACCGCCCGGGCAGCGGCCTGGCCGGTCGTCGTGCTCTTCACGATGTCGCTCAGCGTGAAGCCGGCCGTGGTGCCGAGCAGCGCGTCGACCTCGCTGAACTGGCTCACGACGCTCTTCGACAGGGCGCCTGCGCCGTCCGAGGACACGACCGTCAGCTTGTCGATGTTGCCCATCGGCGCCGCGAGCTCGCGGGCGATGCTCGGCAGCGTCTCGAGCGCCTTCACCCGGAGCACGGCCTCGGAGTGCTGTGCGAGCGCGTCGGCCTGGGCCTTCGTCGCGTCGGCCTCGGCCTGACCCTTGGCACGGATGGCGTCGGCCGCGGCCTCACCCTCCGCACGTGAGGCGTCGGCGGCGAGCTTGCGGGCGGCAGCCTCGGCCTGGGCCTCGGCGGCGACCGCCTCGGCCGAGATGCGTCGGGCCTCGGCCTGCGCACGGGCCGTCTCGACCTGGGCAGCCGCAGCAGCCTCGGCCTCCACCCGGGTCTTGCGCGCGTTCGCCTCGGCGACCGCGCTCACCTCGGACTCGAGCTCGGCACGACGGAGCTCGGCGCGCTTCTGCGCCGTGATCTGCTCCTGTTCGACGACGCCCTGCGACGCGCGAGCCTGCGCGAGCGGACCGGCCGCTGCGGCCTCGGCCGAAGCCCGGTCGGCGTCGAGCTGCAGCGCCGCACGACGGATGGCGAGGGTGTTCTCGGCCTCGGCGATCGCCTGGTCGGCGGTGGCCCGGGCCTCGCGTGCCTCGCGGTCGGCCTGGGCCTCGGCGTTCTCCGCCTCGAGCCGGACGCGGGCGCGCTCGGCACGACCGAGGTCGCTGATGTAGTCGTTGCGGTCCGAGATGCCCTTGATCTCGAACGAGTCGACGTCGAGACCCTGGCTGTGCAGGGCGTCCTTGGCGACGTCGAGGACCGCCACCGTGAGCTGGTCGCGGTTGCGGATGATCGTCGACACGTCGGTCGCGCCGATCGACGCGCGGAGCGAACCGGACAGGACCTCGCGCGCGAAGTCGTCGATCTTCTTCTCCTGGCCGAGGAAGCGCTGCGCAGCAGCACGGATCGACGCATCGGCCTCGCCCACCTTGACGAGCGCCACGGCCTCGACGTCGATCGTGACGCCGCGGGAGTCCTGCGCGTTCACGTTGATGTCGATCGCACGCGAGGACAGCGAGATCTTCGCCACCCGCTCGAAGAACGGTCGGACGAGCACACCCGCACCGAGGACGACCTTGATGCCGGACTCGACGGTCTCGGTGCCGTCGGGGTTCTTGACCTTCCGCGACCGCTTCCCGGTGATGATGATCGCCTCGTCCGCACCGGCGTTGCGGTAGACGAGCTTGGCGTACACGAGCGCGATCACGGCGAGGACGATGATCCCCACGATGACGAGCGGGACGGCGCCGAGTGCGAGCAGGACTTCCATGATTCCCCCCAGCGGCTCCGGCACGGTCGGTCGTGACCGGGATTCCGCATCTGTTGTTCCGTTGCGCCCATCCTAGGAGCGCGGGGACCGCAGCGGCAGGACGGCGACCGGAGCTGTGGAGAACCGGACGGCCACCAGGACCGACCGGCCACGCGACACGGTCGCACGCACGACGGGAGGCGCGGTGCAGGTCGGGACCTGCACCGCGCCTCCCGTCCGGTCCAGCGCTGTGGGGCTACGCGCCCTGCTGCCACCAGCTGTCGAAGGGCGTCGCGGGCACGCGACGCTTGTGCTCGGTCGCTCGGTAGCGCGACTCGATCGCCTCGGCGACCTCGTCGGGGACGTCGTGCCCCTGCAGGTACGCGTCGATCTCGACGTAGGTCAGGCCGAGGTTGGCCTCGTCGGTCTGCCCGGGCAGGTCGTCGAGCAGGTCCGCGGTCGGCGCCTTCTCGTACAGGCGAGCCGGCGCCCCCAGGTGCTCGAGGAGCTGCCGCCCCTGGCTCTTCGTCAGCCCGGTCAGCGGGGTGAGGTCGACGCCGCCGTCGCCGTACTTCGTGAAGAAGCCCGTCACGGCCTCGGCCGCGTGGTCCGTGCCGACGACCAGCAGTCCGCGCTGCCCGGCCACGGCGTACTGGGCGACCATGCGCATGCGCGCCTTGACGTTGCCCTTCACGAAGTCGCTGAGCGCGACGCCGGACGCCGCGGTGTCCTGCACCACGCCGTCGACGCCGTGCTCGATGTTCACCACGATGCCGGGGTCGGCGGCGATGAACTGCAGCGCGAGCTGCGCGTCGTCCTCGTCGGCCTGCACCCGGTACGGCATGCGGACGGTGACGAACTCGGCCTCGCGTCCCTCCGCGCGGAGGGACTCGACGGCGAGCTGGGTGAGCCGCCCCGCGAGCGTGGAGTCCTGCCCGCCGCTGACGGCGAGGACGAACCCCTTCGCGCCGGTCGTGGTCAGGTAGTCACGCAGGAACGCGACACGGCGGGCGACCTCCTGCTCGGGGTCGATGGTCGGCTGGACGTCGAGGTCCGCAGCGATGGTGGCTTGGAGTTCACGCACCCGACCAGTATCCCGCCGCACCGTCGCGCACGACCGGATTCACCGGAGCCACGCGGCTGGTGTTCACCCGTTCGACTCAGGCGACCGTCGGGGCGCCGGGGTGCCGGATGGTGTTGTCGTGGTCGGCACCGATCGCGCACGTGCAGACCACACGGAGCATCTCGTCGGTCCGGGTGAGCCGGAAGCGTTCCACGTGCGGCGGGCCGACGTGACGGTCGAACGGATGGGTGTCGTGGTCGTGCACGTCGGGTCCTCCCTGATCCGGGTCCCGCTGGTGAGACGGGACGGGCCACACGGCCCCTGCCGAGGATCATCCGCGCGCAGGCAGGACGGCGCGAGCCCCCGTCCGGGGGCCGCGTCAGACCTGCTCGCCGAGGAAGTCCGCGTACGAGGGTTCGTCGTGCTCGGGACCGGCGGGCACGGAGGCGTCCGAGGTGCCACCGACGCGGTCGGCGATCAGCTCGGCGACCTCCTCGGGCGAGCGCATGCCGTGACGGTGCCAGTCCTCGACGGGACGGGGCGTCACGAGAGCACCTGCAGGGTCGTGGCGGCGAAGGTGGAGACGGGGGTGCGGGTGTGCCCCGCCGGGAAGTCGAGGTGCGTGCAGCACGGGTACGTGGCGGTCATGAGGACCAGCCCTTCATCGAGGTGTTGCTCACCTCGGATCCGACCGGGCCGTCCCGCTGTGCCAGACCCCGCGGACCGCGAGGGCATCGTGACGACGGGACCCTGTGAGTGAACCCGGTGACCCCAGCGTAGAAGCGGGACAGGAGCGCGTCCAGGTCGATGCGCTTAGCGGCGTCCCCGGACGTCCCCGGCCGCGGGTCGGCTGCGTCGGGACCGCGGCTCGGCTGCGTCGGGACCGCGGGTCGGCTGCGTCGGTAGCGTGGAGGCTCCGCACCACCACCGAGGAGCCTCATGCCCCTGTTCGGCAACCACCCCGCCACGTCCGACGCGACACCGGGACCACTCGCCCGCAAGTGGACCGACGGGTTCGGCAGTCTCGCGACCCGGTGCCTGCAGGTGATCGTCGTGCTCGTGATCGCGATCGGCATCGTGTACGCCGCCGCGACCCTGAGCGTCGTGACGATCCCGGTGCTCCTCGCCCTGATCATCGCGTCCGCCATGCACCCGGTCGTGTCCTGGCTCCGACGGCACAAGGTGCCCTCGGTGCTCGCGACCCTCGCGGTCCTGCTCGGCGTCCTCGTCGTGCTCGGCCTCGTCGGTTGGCTGATCGTCGTCGCGGTCATCTCGCAGTGGCCCGACCTGCAGAAGTCGGCGATCAGCGGGTTCCAGCAGCTGCAGGACACCGTCGCACACCTGCCGTTCTCGATCTCCGACCAGCAGGTCGACCAGGTGGTGAACGGCGTCCAGGACTTCCTGACCAGCTCGCAGTTCGGGTCGGGCGCCCTGGCCGGGGCGTCGGCCACCGCGAACTTCCTGACCGGCCTGGTGCTGATGATCGTCGTGCTGTTCTTCTTCCTCAAGGACGGGCCGGCGATCTGGGAGTTCCTGCTCCGTCCGTTCACCGGCGCCCGGTACGAGCGTGCACGCCGCGTCGGTGACCGCGTCGTGCAGACCCTCGGCGGCTACGTCCGCGGCACGGCGAGCGTCGCGGCGGTCGACGCGATCGGCATCGGCGTCGGGCTGGCGATCGTCGGGGTGCCGCTCGCGCTCCCCCTCGCCGTCGTCGTGTTCATCACCGCGTTCATCCCGATCGTCGGCGCCACCGCCGCGGGCATCCTCGCCGCGCTCGTCGCCCTCGTCGCGAACGGCCCCGTGGCCGCGCTGATCGTCGTGGGCATCGTGGTGCTCGTCAACCAGCTCGAGGGCAACCTGCTGCAGCCGGTGCTGATGGGCAAGACGCTCAAGCTGCACGGCCTGGTGATCCTGATCGGCCTGACCGCGGGCACCGTACTCGCGGGCATCACCGGCGCGATCATCTCGGTGCCGCTCCTCGCGGCGGCCTGGGGCGCCGTGCAGGTGTGGGGCGGTCCGGACCGGCCGGCGGAGCCGTGGCGCCAGAAGCGGCCGGAGACCGCCGAGCGGCGGTAGCGGGTCCCACGGGACGGACGGGAGGCGCGGTGCCGGTCGGTACCGCGCCTCCCGTCCGTCGTGTGGGCGCGTCGGCGGCTGGTCGCGGCAGCGCGGCGCTGTCGTACGACGCGGCCGCTGTCGCACGACGACGGTGATGTCGCACGAATCGACCTCGCTCGAGCCGGATCGGCCGAAACGACACCGCCGCTGTCGCACGACGACGGTGATGTCGCACGACCCCACCCCTACTCCCGATGCACGGGACGTCCCGCGCCGAAGCACCTGTCGATCGACCCGCGCGATGTCGGCCGATGCACCCGCGACCGATGCAGGCGCACAGGACGACACCGCGCACGTCGTTCGACGCGCGCAACGTCGAAGTACGCGTGTGCACGCGGCTCGGAAGAGCCACACGCCCTCTCCCGACGCACGCCACGGACGACGAACGGGAGCCCCTGCGCGCGGCAGGGGCTCCCGTTCGTGTCGGTGCGGTGTGTGTCAGTCGGTACCGGAGTCGAAGGCGGCGCCCTCGGACGCGGCGTCCGTCGCGCGACCGAGTGCCTCGTCCTCGCTGGACACGACGGCTCCGCCGAGGATCTCCTCGGCCTCGCCCGACTGCAGCTCGCCGACGAGTTCGCCCGTCGCGCCGCCGATCAGCCCGGCCGCCGCGTACTGCTCGAGGCGCGAGCGCGAGTCCGCGATGTCGAGGTTGCGCATCGTGAGCTGCCCGATGCGGTCGTCCGGACCGAACGCTGCGTCGCCGACACGCTCCATCGAGAGCTTGTCCGGGTGGTACGACAGCGCCGGACCCGTGGTGTCGAGGATCGTGTAGTCGTCACCACGCCGCAGGCGCAGCGTGACCTCACCGGTGACGGCGGAGGCGACCCAGCGCTGCAGCGACTCGCGCAGCATGAGGGACTGCGGGTCGAGCCACCGGCCCTCGTACATCAGACGTCCGAGACGACGACCCTCGTTGTGGTACGCCGCGACGGTGTCCTCGTTGTGGATCGCGTTGAGCAGACGCTCGTAGGCGATGTGCAGCAGGGCCATGCCCGGCGCCTCGTAGATGCCGCGGCTCTTGGCCTCGATGATGCGGTTCTCGATCTGGTCGCTCGCGCCGAGGCCGTGGCGACCACCGATGGCGTTCGCCTCGTACACGAGCGCGACGGCGTCGGCGTACTCGACGCCGTTGATGGCGACCGGGCGGCCGGCCTCGAAGCGGACCGAGACCTCTTCGGTGGCTACCACGACGTCGTCACGCCAGGCGGCGACGCCCATGATCGGCTCGACGATGTCCAGACCGCTCGAGAGCTCCTCGAGGCTCTTCGCCTCGTGCGTTGCTCCCCAGATGTTCGCGTCGGTCGAGTAGGCCTTCTCGGTGGAGTCGCGGTACGGGAACCCACGGGCGACGAGCCACTCGCTCATCTCCTTGCGACCGCCGAGCTCCTCGACGAACTCGGTGTCGAGCCACGGCTTGTAGACGCGCAGCCGCGGGTTGGCCATCAGGCCGTAGCGGTAGAACCGCTCGATGTCGTTGCCCTTGTAGGTGGAGCCGTCGCCCCAGATGTCGACCCCGTCCTCCTTCATGGCGCGGACGAGCATCGTGCCCGTCACCGCGCGGCCGAGCGGCGTGGTGTTGAAGTAGGTCTTGCCGCCGGAGCGGATGTGGAAGGCACCGGTCTGCAGGGCGACGAGGCCCTCTTCGACCAGGGCGCTCTTCGCGTCGACGATGCGGGCGATCTCGGCGCCGTACTCCTTCGCGCGACCCGGGACGGCGTCGATGTCCGGCTCGTCGTACTGGCCGATGTCGGCCGTGTACGTGCAGGGCACCGCTCCCTTCTCGCGCATCCAGGCGACCGCGCAGGAGGTGTCGAGACCTCCGGAGAACGCGATGCCGACTCGTTCGCCGACGGGGAGACTGCTCAGGACCTTGGACACGGGGTCAATCGTACGGGGCGCTGGGCCCGGGCTACCGTCCAGGGCGACGGTTGTGGAGAATTGACTGCGACGGCTGCCCGCGAGGCCACAGGGCCTGCTTCATCTGACTCCTGACGACGGCACCGCCACGAAGTGAGTCAGTCAGCTCACAACGCGACGCTTGCTCCTCGCAGGCGGCCGTACATCTCCTGACCGAGCAAGTGCTCGATGTCCGCTTCAAGTTGCCACATCAGGTTCTCATCGTCATATTCGAGGGAACTTCTATCAGACGTGAAGAACACAAAGTGCTTCTCGGCGCTTGCGCGGAACTCAGCGGAAGCTGCACCTGCTGGAGCATGCCCGGCGAGGACACTTCGCACAACGTCTTCGATAGCGGCTGTCAGCGCTACTTCGCTCGCCTTGAAATCGCCCAGTCGCACCTGAAACACAGCTGCCGCAATGGTTTGGCGGTGATTGTCAATGCTCGTCAAAACTCCCCCTTAGTCAGACGGCCAGTATGGCTCAGTAAACAAGGCCGCGCTCATGTCGCATGAGTGATGCGCTGGATGTTGATCACAGTTCCCATGAAGCATGGCTGCTGCTCGCCCGATCGTCCCGTCCGCTTTCAAGGTTCTAGCGAAACCCAGCAATCGATCTCGACGTGGTGCCCCTGGAGGGACTCGAACCCCCAACCGTTTCCTTAGGACGGAACTGCTCTTCCATTGAGCTACAGAGGCTGGCCCGTCCACTCTAGCGGCGGTACGGCTCCAGGAACGCGCAGACCTCGTCCACGAACAGCTCCGGCTGCTCGAACGGCGCGAAGTGCCCGCCCCGGTCGAGTTCGTGGTGGTGCACGAGGTTCGTCGTGCGCTCGAGCCACTCCCGCGGAGCCCGCACGATGTCGCCCGGGAACACCGAGAACCCCGACGGCACCTCCACCCGTCGACGCAGTTGCGAAGCGGGGATCGCCGCGTTCGCGTGGTACATCCGCATGGAGGACCCGATCGTCGCCGTCGCCCAGTACTCGGTCAGCAGCGCCAGGACCTCGTCCCGCGTGTACACCGACCACAGGTCGCCGCCGCAGTCGCTCCACGACCGGAGCTTCTCGACGATCCACGCAGCGAGACCCGCGGGTGAGTCGGTCAGCCCGACGGCGGCGGTCTGGGGCTTCGTGCGGTGCATCATCGCGTAGGCGCCCTCGGCGGTCCGCCACCGCTCGGTCGCCTGCACGAAGGCCCGCTCCGCCGGGGACAGCTCCGTGGTGTCGATCCCGGGCCACGCCAGCCCGCCGTCGATCCGGTGCACGGCGACCACACGGTCGGGGTGGTCGAGTGCGAGGTACCGGACGACGTGCGTCCCGATGTCCCCGCCGGACGCAGCGAACCGGTCGTACCCGAGGTCCGTCATCAGTGTCGCCCACATGCCCGCCACCTCGCGGGCATCGAGCACGCGCGGTGGCGCGTCCGAGAACCCGTACCCGGGCATGTCCGGCACGACGACGTCGAACCCGGCCTCGACGAGCATCGGCAGGACCTTGCGGTACCGCCACCCGGAGTCCGGCCACCCGTGGGCGAGCAGCAGCGGGAGGGCGTCGGGACGGCCGGATCGCGCATGGAGCACGTGCACTCGGACGCCGTCGACGACGTGCCGCTCGGACGGCAGCGCGGCGAGCTGCTCCCGGTGCCCGTCGAAGTCGAACCCGTCGGCCCAGTACTCGCCCAGCGGCCGGAGCTCGTCCACGTCGACGCCGAGCGACCACCCGGTGCCGGCGGGCGCGTCCGGCCAGCGGGTGGCGCGGAGTCGGACACGGAGGTCCCCGATCGTGGCGTCGTCGATCACGGGAGTCTCGCTCATGGCTCGCACGCTACGCGCCGCCGCTGCCCCAGTGCGACGGGCGGACGACGTCAACTGGGAGCCGCGTGCGCTCGTCGCCCTGCGCCGCGTTGACCTGCATCTGGGTCAGGAAGAGGGAGCCCGAGAGGTCCGCCCCGTGCACGCGCGCACCACGCAGGTCCGCGCCGAGCAGGTCGACTCCGTCGAGGTCGGCCCCCGAGAGGTCAGCGCCGATCAGGTACGCGCCGCGGAGGTCCGCTCCGCACAGGCTGACGCCGTGGAAGCGCCGACCCATCAGGTCGGCCCCGGGCGACAGGACCGCGGGCAGGACCGTCGCGTACCCGCCCCGCACCTCGGCGCTCACCTCGACCAGGACCGCGCGGACCTCCTCGTGCAGCCCGACCAGGTCGAGCCCGAGGACCACGGTCGGCCCCTGCCCGATCGCGTCCTCGATCCGCTCCACCAACGCTGCCGACGCCTCGGGCTGGAACCTGCGGACCGCGCCCTCGGCCAGGTACCAGAGGAGGTCGTGGAGCTGTCGGACGACACGGAAGACGGCGAACATCTCGACCCGCACGTCCTGGCGCTGGTGCCGGTCCACGCCACCGTAGAGCTGTCCGGTGACGCGCTGTCCGGCACCGGCGCAGTCGAAGACGGTGCAGCCGCGGTACCCGCGTGGCCGGAGTGACTCGTGGACGGTGCACGAGAAGTCGTCGGCGAGGTTCCGGCACGGGTCGCCCGGCGCCTTGTCGACGGGGAAGTCAGCGGACCGCGTGAAGCCGAACGCGGCGCAGCAGAGGGCCGCGCAGGACCCGCAGTCGGCGCGCAGGTCGGCGCGGTCGGGTCCGGGGAACGAGGAAGAGGTCATCGGTGGTCGTCCAGTGTGTCGAGGTGGAGGTGGCGACGGCGGGGACTCCCGAGGAGTCCACCCGCAGGGCACACGCGACCACCGCCTCCTGGACGAGGCGACGAAGCAGCTGGGTCACAGCGATGAGCGGATCACTGCGGCCAGACTACGCGACGCTCGGGAGGCACGGGGCGGCCCCGCCACGCGCCTCCCGTCCGTCGCGACGCCGGGCCGGCGCTACGCGGCCACCAGGTACTCGTCCCACTCCGACTGCGGGCGCTCGATCCCCCGCACCACCCAGGACGCACCGTGCGGCGCCTTCGGCCGGAAGCGCAGCCGCCACCCCATCTCCTGCGGGGTGCGGTCGCCCTTCGTGTTGTTGCAGGCCAGGCAGCAGGCGACGAGGTTCTCCCACGAGTCCTGGCCGCCGCGCGACCGGGGCTGCACGTGGTCGATCGTGGTGGCGTGCCGGTCGCAGTAGGCACAGCGGTTGGCGTCACGCCGCAGGACCCCGCGTCGCGAGACCGGCACGAGTCTCGCGTGCGGGATCCGCACGTAGCGGGTCAGGATGATGACGGACGGACGATCGAAGCTCGCGGAGGACCCCGAGACCGGGTGGTCGAGGTCGGCGGCGATGACGGCGGCCTTCTGGTTCATGACCAGCACGAGGGCCCGTCGGTCCGAGATCACCGCGAGGGGCTCGTAACCGGCGTTGAGGACGAGAGTGCGCATGGGTTCCCTTCCGACGGTGCCTGGACGGCTTCCAGGCGCTGCGGGTGCGTCGGGTCGATCGACGTCGACAGGGGACCGCGACCTGTGACCACGCCCTGAACCACGAAGAGCACCACCCGGATGGGCAGTGCTCTCGTCAGGCAGGGGCGTGATGGTGCACGCAGGGGGCGGTCGACCGTATGTCCACGAGCGCGCGCCGACCCGTGGTGCGGGTCGTGCGGAACGCTGACATGAGGTCTCCCGTGTTCGGGCCGGATCGGACCGGTGCAGCACCAGGGTACGTCGGAAACCGGCCCGACACGAGGGTGTGCGGACCGGTTTCCGGGAGTGTTCACGGGAACGACACCAGGGTCGTCACCGTCGTGCGGGTGCTCGGGTCAGATGCCGAAGCGCACGATGTGGTAGCTGCTCGTCCAGATCGGGCGGATCGAGACGGAGCCACCGGGCTTCGGCGCGTCCATGATCATGCCGTTGCCCATGTAGAAGCCGTCGTGCGAACCGTCGTTGAAGATGACGACGTCGCCCGGCTGCGCCTGGGACTCGGGGATCGTGGTGCCCGCGGCGTCCTGCAGCGGGACCGAGTGCGGCAGGCTGATGCCGTACTGCGCGTAGACGTACATGATGTAGCCCGAGCAGTCGAAGCCGGACGGGTCCGCGCCGCCGAAGACGTACGGGGTGCCGATGTACTGCTTCGCGGTGGCGACGACGGCCGGCAGCGAGAACGGAGTGTTCGCGGCGGCCGCCGTGGTGGCGATCTCGTTCGCGGACGGGCCGCTGTACGACGAGTACTGCTTCGCGGTCTGCGCGCGCGCCGCCTGGGTCGCTGCGGCCTGGGCCTGCGCAGCCGCGGCCTGCTCGGCGGCGGCCTTCTGCGCGGCCTCGGCGTCGAGGGTGGACTGGGCGGTCGCGCCGTAGCCGTCACGCGACGTCCCGGCGAGGGCCACGGCGTCGGACACCGAGAACTGCTGTGCCTGGGTCGTGCGGACCTGGCGCTGCGCGTCGGCGGCGGTCGAACCGGTCTGCTGCGTCGCGGCGAAGGCCGGGGCGACGGCCACGGTGCCGAACATGCCGGCGGCGACCGTCAGCACGACGGGGGCGAGGAACCGGCGCTTGCGGGCCGAGCTGCTCGCCTTGGCGGTCTCGGCGGCGCGGGCGGCCTGCGCAGCGCGACGGCCGCCGGGGAGCGGTGCGTCGCGGACGGGGGTGATGCGACGGGCGGGGGCTTCGGTCTGGCGCGCGGCCCGCCGGGTGAGCGGGGCGTCGTTCGCGGTGTTCGTCGGGTTGGCGGGCGTCTGGTCGTCCGCGGCGGAACCGGTCTGCGTCAAGGGTGGTGTCTCCGGCGTCTCGTCACCGTCTCCGCCTGGGTCAGGGCGGAGGGGCGGACCCCATCCGTTCGTCATCGTTTCCGATCGAGGCAGGAGACGGGTTCGAGACGTCCTGCCACGGGTCCTGGGCCTCGTGGGCGGCCCGGGGACTCGACGAGTGTACGTGGGGGCCGTTACCTTGTCGAGATGAAACGACGGTTCGGTAACGGAACGATCACGAACCCCTGATCAGCGGCGATCGACCCTCGTGACCTTGTGCCGATTCTCAGGCTCGGACGGCGCCCCGACGGTCAGTCCCGCTCGATGTAGACGTGCTGCGCGACCTCGGTCGGCAGCTCGATGCCGGCGTCCTCGCCGTCCACCCGGACCGCGACGTACGCACCGGCGCGCTGCACCCGGGCGACACGGCCGGGCATGACGCCGGCGGTGCGCAGCTGGTGCAGCAGCTCGGGCTCGAACTGCACCGGTTCGCCCAGGCGACGCACGACGCCGACCGCGACGGCGTCCGTGCCGTCGGTCGCCGCGACGATGTTCTGCACACCGTCGAGGAACTGCCCCGCCGTCGGTCCACCGATCTCGGCGAGCCCGGGGATCGGGTTGCCGTAGGGCGACTCCGTGGGGTTGCCGAGCATCTCGAGCAGTCGGACCTCGACCTGCTCGCTCATCACGTGCTCCCAGCGGCAGGCCTCGTCGTGCACGAAGGCCCAGTCGAGTCCGATCACGTCGGCGAGGAGCCGTTCGGCCAGCCGGTGCTTGCGCATCACGTGCGTCGCCCGCGAGCGACCCTCGCCCGTGAGCTCGAGGTGGCGGTCACCGGAGACGACGACCAGACCGTCGCGCTCCATCCGCGCGATCGTCTGGGAGACGGTGGGACCGGAGTGTCCGAGACGCTCGGAGATGCGCGCGCGCAGCGGCACGATCCCCTCTTCCTCGAGGTCGAGGATCGTCCGCAGGTACATCTCCGTGGTGTCGACGAGATCGGTCACGGTCCGCCTCTCATGTCTGGGCCCAGCCCGATCCACCCTACTTGAGCAGTGCGACAAGACCGCACCGACGGGCGCGCTCCACGGCCTGGAGGCGCGGGTCGGGTCCGCCCCGTCCGGCCGGTCCAGGGTCGGTGACGGTGGGATACCGCTCGCTAGGATCGGCGCATGGCAGACATCGTCATCCCCGCCGAACTCCTCCCGACCGACGGACGCTTCGGCTGCGGCCCGTCCAAGATCCGCGGCGCGCAGCTCGAGTCACTCGTGACCCGCGGGGCGACGATCCTCGGGACGTCCCACCGCCAGAAGCCCGTGAAGGACCTCGTCGGCAGCGTCCGCCGCGGCCTCGCCGACCTCTTCCAGCTCCCGGACGGCTACGAGGTCGTCCTCGGCAACGGCGGCTCGACCGCGTTCTGGGACGCCGCCGCCTTCGGGCTGGTCGAACGTCGTGCCGAGAACCTGTCCTTCGGCGAGTTCGGCTCGAAGTTCGCCAAGGCCACGGACACCCCGTGGCTCGAGAACCCGCACGTCGTCGAGGCACCCGGCGGCTCGCTCGCCGCGCTCGAGCCCGTCGAGGGCGTCGACGTCTACGCCTACCCGCACAACGAGACCTCGACCGGCGTCATGGCGCCCGTCGTCCGCGCTGCGGGTGACGACGGCGCGCTGACCGTCGTCGACGCCACGAGCGCCGCCGGTGGTGCCGCGTTCGACGTCACCGCGACCGACGTCTACTACTTCGCACCGCAGAAGAACTTCGCCTCGGACGGAGGGCTGTGGCTCGCCCTGTTCTCCCCCGCCGCGATCGAGCGCGTCGAGCGCATCGCCGCCTCGGACCGCTACATCCCGGAGTTCCTCTCCCTGCAGAACGCCGTCGACAACTCGCGGCTCGACCAGACGCTGAACACCCCGGCGCTCGCGACCCTGCTGCTGCTCGACGACCAGGTCGACTGGATCAACCAGTCCGGTGGTCTGGCGTGGGCCGACACCCGCACGAAGACGTCGTCGTCGACGATCTACGACTGGGCCGAGGCCTCCGACCACGCCACCCCGTTCGTCACCGACCCCGCCCACCGGTCGCAGGTCGTGGCGACGATCGACCTCGACGAGTCGATCGACGCGAAGGCCGTCGCCGCGACGCTCCGCGCGAACGGCATCGTCGACACTGAGCCGTACCGGAAGCTCGGCCGCAACCAGCTCCGTGTCGCCACGTTCACCGCGATCGACCCGGACGACGTGGCGAAGCTCGTGCGGGCGATCGACTTCGTCATCGGCGAGCTGCGCGGCTGAGGCGCCAGCACGGACGGACGGGAGGCGCGGTGCCAGCTGGCACCGCGCCTCCCGTCCGTCCGTGGCGCGTCAGGCGCCGTGGCGCTCCGGGTCCGTCTCGGACGGGTCGAGCCGGTCGAGCTCGAGGTCCTGGTCGGGGTCGGTCGGCCGGACGCGGGACGCCCGACGACGCGAGCCGCGGGAGCGCACCGGAGCGGGGTCCTCGGCGACGTCGTCCGCCGCGTCGTCATCGGAGTCGTCGTCCGCCGCGTCGACATCGACGCCGTCGAGCTCGTCGTCGTCCGACTCCGCGAGGTCGTCCTCGTCGTCCTCGAACTCGTCGTCGTCGTCGTCCGAGGCGTCGTCGTCTGCCTCGTCGTCGTCCGGGTCGTCGTAGTCGGACTCCTCGGCGTCGTCGAGGTCGTCGTCCTCGTCGTCCGACTCGTCGTCGTCGTCCGACTCGTCGTCGTCCTCGTCCGCCTGGCCGGCTCGGTACTCCGCCATCCGGTCTGCCCACGGCACCCAGTCCGGAGCGACCAGCGAGCCGTCGCCCGGCATCAGCTCGACCTCGAGCACGGTGGGCTCGTCGCCCTCGACCTGCGCGATCGAGACCGTCCAGCGCCACCCGGGGTAGCCGGGCATCCGATTCGAGAACAGGACCGAGACGACGCCGTCGCCCTCGTCCACGGTGCCGACCGGCTGGCCGACCGTCGACTCCGGCGTGACCTCGAGCAGCGCCTTCCGCGCGAGCTCCGTGTGGTCGACCATCAGGCGTCCAACTGGTCTGCGACGTGGCGCAGGATCGCGGCGAGGCGTTCGCCGTTCTTCGGGTAGCGCCCGTGGCGCAGGTCGCCGCTGACCCGGTCGAGCTCCTTCACCAGGTCCTCGACGATCACCGCCATGTCATCGGCGGAGCGGCGGGACATCTTCGCGAGCGAGGGCGCCGGCTCGAGCAGCCGCACGGACAGCGCCTGCGAGCCCTTCTTGCCCTGCACGACGCCGTACTCGAGGCGGGTGCCGGCCTTGACCGAGGTGACGCCGTCCGGCAGCGAGGACGCGTGCAGGAAGACCGGCTCACCGTCGTCGCCGGTGATGAACCCGAACCCCTTCTGGTCGTCGTAGAACTTGACCTTGCCGGTGGGCATGCGTGGACTCCTCGTGGTCGTGGAACGGCCGTGGTGCGTCGGATATCCTGGGCCGATGGCCAAGCCGACCCGATCCACCGGGAACACGCGCGAACCCGCGGACACCCCGGTGACGTTCAATCGTACCGAACGCGTCCTCGGGTTCATGATCGGCGGCATCTTCATCGCCGGTCTCCTCTGCATCATCGCGATGGTCGTGATGTGGCTGACCGTCCCGAGCGCCAACGGATCGATGCCGTGGCCGGTGATCATGGCGGTCCCGCTCATCGGTCTGCCCATCGGCATGGTGCTGGTCCTCGTCCTGCTCGGACTGACCTGGACCAAGCGCGCCCGCGAGAACCGGTCGGACCGCTGAGGACCCGCGCGGACCGGAGCGGCGGACGATGACGACCACCGCCGACCTCGCCGCCCGGCTGCGGGGGATGTCCGACGACGAGCTGGAACGGCTCGTGGTCGCCCGCCGTCTGCCCGCGGCCGTCCTCGCCGAGTCCGGCCCGCAGCACGCGGCCGACTTCTTCGACCTCGCCGAGGCGCTGCGCACCGACGACGCCGTCGACGCCGCGCTCGAGCACCTGCCCCGAGCGACCCTCCTCGCCCTCCGCGACGGGTCGGCCGACGCCGACGCGCTCGCCCCGGCGGTCGCGCTGGGCCTCGCCGACGACGCGGGCGCGGTGGACGACGCCGTCGCCGGACGACTGGCCGCCCACGCCGAGGTCGCCGACCTCCGGCCGGGAGGCACGGCACCGGTCCGCCCCGCCGCGCCCGACGAGCAGGTGGCCGACCAGGAGCGCGCCCGCGCGACCGGCGCGGAGCGTGCGTTCACGACGATGACGGTGCTCGCCGAGCTGCTCCGCGCGGTCGACGCCGGCGAGGTCCGCGAACTCGTCAAGGGCGGCATCGGCACGCCGCTCGCCCGGACCCTCGGCGAGCGCGTCGGCACCGACCCGGACGTCGTGCCGGACCGGCTCACGCTGCTGGACCGCACCGGCCTCGCGCACCCCGGCGAGGGGCGCTGGGCCGTGTCCTCCGAGGGGCGCACCTGGCTCGTCGCGGCCTGGCCGGACCGCTGGGTGGAACTGGCCGGGCGGTGGTGGCGCTCGCTCGACCCGGCCGTGCACGACGTGCTCCGGGCGGCCGACGACGACCTGCACGACCTGGTCGCCGTCGGACGCTGGGCCTTCCCGGCGGGCGCCCGGTGGCTCGACGCCGTCCTGCTCGACGTCGCCGGCACCGCCGAGGTCCTCGGGCTCGCGGTCGACGGCACGGTGACGGCGACGGGCCGAGCGGTCCTCGACGGCGATGCCGACGCCGCAGCCGACGACCTGCCGCCGACCGTCGACGGCGTCTACCTGCAGCACGACCTGACGGTCATCGCCCCGGGGCCGCTCACTCCCGCCGACGACGACGCACTCCGGAGCGTCGCCGACCTCGAGGCACCGGGGTTGGCCGCCCGGTACCGCGTCTCCGAGGACTCCGTGCGGCGGGCGGTCCGGGCCGGCAGCACGCGTGAGGACCTGCTCGCGCTGCTGGACCGACTCTCGGCGACCGACGTGCCGCAGCCCCTCACCTACCTCGTCGACCAGGTGGCGTCGCGGGACGGCGGCCTCGTGGTCGACGTCGCGCCGGACGGTCGCGGGGCGGTCGTGCACGGGACGCCGGACCAGCTCGACCTGGTCGGGGTCGACGCCGAGCTGCGCCAGCTCACCTGGGAACGCGCCGACCTGACGACGCTCACCGCCCCGCACCCGCCGCACGTGGTCCACGCGGCGCTCGAGGAGCAGCGGTACCCGGCCGTGCTGACGGCCGCCGCCCGTCCCGTGGGCTCGGACGCGCCTCCCGGCCGTCGGCGTGGTGGCGCCGGTCGGACGCCGGAACAGGCCGCCCATGCGCTCGTGGAACGCCTGCGCCTGACGACGGAGCGCGGCGACGCGGAGCCGGAGCAGGAGTGGCTCGGGCGGCAGATCGACCTGGCGGTGCGCGGGAAGACGCCGATCCGGCTGACCGTCCGCATGCCGGACGGGTCGGAGCGACCGATCTCGATCGTGCCGACGTCGGTCGCCGCCGGACGGGTCCGCGGCCGTGACACCGCGGTCGACGTGGAGCGGACGCTGCCGCTGTCGCTCGTCGTCGCGGTCGAGAGCGAGGCCTGAGCCGCGCGTCCCTGCACAACCGTGCCCCGCGAGCCGGTTCTCCACCGTTGCGCAACGGGGGCGGCGGCTCGCAGCCGCGCCGCCTAGGCTGATCCGTCATGAACGGACCGCTGATCGTGCAGAGTGACCGCACCGTGCTCCTCGAGGTCGCCCACCCCCAGGCCGAGGACGCCCGGCACGAGCTCGCGGCCTTCGCCGAGCTCGAACGCGCCCCGGAGCACGTGCACACCTACCGGATCACGCGCCTCGGGCTCTGGAACGCCCGCGCGGCCGGGCACGACGCCGAGTCGATGATCGGCACGCTCGAGCGGTTCGCGAAGTTCCCGGTCCCGCAGAGCGTCACGGTCGACATCCGCGACACCGTCTCGCGGTACGGGCGGCTCGTCATCCGGCGCGAGGAGCGCGAGGACGCCCCGGCGATCGCGAACTCCCCGAGCGAGGAGCTCGAGCGCCAGCCGCTCCTGCTCCTCACCGCCGAGGACCCGTCGGTCCTGGCCGAGGTCACCCGGTCGAAGCGCATCAAGCCCCTGCTCGGCGACCAGCGCTCCCCCTCGGAGATCGAGCTGCAGCCCTGGGCACGCGGGCAGGTCAAGCAGGAGCTCGTCAAGCTCGGGTGGCCGGCGGAGGACCTCGCGGGCTACACACCGGGGCAGCCGCACCCGATCGACCTCGACACGGCGTCCTGGCACATGCGGCCGTACCAGGAGCAGGCCGTCGACACCTTCTTCGCGCAGGGCTCCGGCGTGGTCGTGCTGCCGTGCGGTGCCGGCAAGACGCTCGTCGGCGCCGGGGCGATGGCGACCGTCAAGGCGACGACGCTCATCCTCGTGACGAACACCGTGTCCGCCCGGCAGTGGCGTGACGAACTCCTGCGCCGGACGACCCTGTCCCCCGAGGACATCGGCGAGTACTCCGGCACCACGAAGGAGATCCGTCCCGTCACGATCGCGACGTACCAGATCCTGACCGCTCGGCGGAAGGGCGAGTACACGCACCTGTCGCTCCTCGACGCCCTCGACTGGGGCCTGATCGTCTACGACGAGGTCCACCTGCTCCCCGCGCCGGTGTTCAAGCTCACCGCCGACCTGCAGGCACGGCGGCGGCTCGGGCTCACGGCCACCCTGGTGCGCGAGGACGGCCGCGAGAGCGACGTGTTCTCGCTCATCGGGCCGAAGCGCTACGACGCCCCGTGGAAGGAGATCGAGGCGCAGGGCTACATCTCCCCGGCGGCCTGCTACGAGGTGCGGATCGACCTCCCCCACCAGGACCGCCTGGAGTACGCGGCGTCGGGTGACGACGAGCGCTACCGCATGGCGGCGACCTCGCCGGCGAAGACCCCGGTGGTGCGCGAGCTCATCGAGAAGCACCACGGCGAGCAGATCCTGGTGATCGGGCAGTACATCGACCAGCTCGACGACCTCGCCGCGTCACTCGATGCCGCCGAGATCACCGGGTCGACACCGGTCGACGAGCGCGAGCGGCTGTTCCAGGCGTTCCGCGAGGGCTCGATCGACGTGCTCGTGGTGTCGAAGGTCGCGAACTTCTCGGTGGACCTCCCCGACGCCACCGTGGCGATCCAGGTGTCCGGGTCGTTCGGCTCCCGACAGGAGGAAGCGCAGCGTCTCGGCCGGTTGCTCCGCCCGAACAAGGACGGCCTGCCTGCGTCGTTCTACACGCTCGTGACGCGGGACACGGTCGACCAGGACTTCGCGCAGAACCGGCAGCGCTTCCTCGCCGAGCAGGGGTACGCGTACACGATCCTCGACGCCGACCAGGTGCTGGCGGCCGCGTAGCCACCACACGACCCGCTCCCAGGAAACCTCTAGGGAACGGTCAGAGGATGGGACCATGACCGATGGCCCCAAGATCCTGATCGTCGACGACGAGCCGAACATCCGCGACCTCCTCACGACCTCGTTGCGCTTCGCCGGGTTCGCCGTCCGTGCGGTCGGCAACGGGGCCCAGGCGATCTCCGCCGTGCTCGAGGAGGAGCCCGACCTGATCATCCTCGACGTGATGCTCCCGGACATGAACGGCTTCGGCGTCACCAAGCGCCTCCGCTCGTCCGGGTACACGTCGCCGATCCTCTTCCTCACCGCGAAGGACGACACCGAGGACAAGATCACCGGGCTCACCGTCGGGGGCGACGACTACGTCACCAAGCCGTTCTCGCTCGACGAGATCGTCGCGCGCATCAAGGCGATCCTCCGTCGCACCATGAACGACGAAGAGGACGCGATCATCCGCGCCGGCGAGCTCACGATGGACCAGGACACGCACGAGGTCACGATCGGCGACGCGCAGATCGAGCTGTCCCCGACCGAGTTCAAGCTCCTGCGCTACCTGATGCTCAACCCGAACCGCGTGCTGTCGAAGGCGCAGATCCTCGACCACGTGTGGGAGTACGACTTCAACGGCGACGCGGGCATCGTCGAGTCGTACATCTCGTACCTCCGCCGCAAGCTCGACCAGTACTCGACCGAGCCGATCATCCAGACGAAGCGCGGGTTCGGCTACATGCTGAAGGCGTCCAAGGCGTCCTGACGCCGGGCACACGGCGACCGTCCGGTTTCACCGGGCGGTCGCCGCTTATCGTTGGGGCAGCATGCACACGCGAATGAGCCACTGGTGGGACGGGATCTCCCTCCGCACCAAGATCACCGGCATCACGGTGCTGCTCGTCGCGCTCGGGCTGCTCGTCGCCGGGCTCGGCACCATGACGGTGCTCTCGACGTACCTCATGCAGCAGCTCGACAACACGGTCAAGCAGACGTCCGAGCAGCTCGAGGGCCAGAACATCAGCGACGGCCAGCAGTACTGCACGCTGTCGATCGTCCTGTCGCCGAGCGCCTACGTCGCGGCCTACGACTCCCGCGGCGACAAGATCTGCCAGACCCGCGCCTCGAGCCGACCGGACATCCGCTCGCTCGACTTCTCCGCCGCGGCGCAGAGCTCGCAGCGGTTCTCGCTGTACGACAGCCAGCACGACCACGAGTGGCGCGCGCAGATCATCCCGGCGTCGCTGCAGAACCAGTCGAGCGGTACCTCGGAGACCGGGTACGTGCTCGTCGCCGTGTCGAGCGCCGACACCGACAAGACCATCGGCCGCTTCACGATCATCTTCCTGGGCTTCGGCATCTCGGTGATCCTGCTCGGCGCGATGCTGACCCGACTCCTCGTGACGGCCACGTTCGACCCGCTGCGCGACGTGGAGGACACGGCCGCCCGGTTCGCCGCCGGTGACTTCAACCAGCGACTCGAGGCCGACACACCGAACACCGAGGTCGGTCGCCTCAACCGCTCCCTCAACGCGATGCTCGAGCGGATCGACTCCGCGTTCGAGGACCGCGAGCGGACGATCGACCAGATGCGCCGCTTCGTCGGTGACGCCTCCCACGAGCTCCGCACGCCGCTGGTGTCGCTCCGCGGCTACGCCGAGCTCTACCGGATGGGGGCGCTCCGCAAGGAGGAGGACGTCGCCCAGGCGATGGACCGCATCGAGAAGGAAGCGCAGCGGATGGGCCTGCTCGTGCAGGACCTGCTCCAGCTCGCCCGCATCGACGAGTCGAAGCCGCTCGAGCTCGGCCCGGTCGACCTCGTCGCCATCGCGCGCGACTCGGCACTCGACACCATGGCGTCGAACCCCGACCGCGAGATCCAGGTCCTCGTCGAGGACGCCGTGACGGGCGTCAGCGTGCCGCAGGCCGTCCGCCCGGGTGCGTTCGGGCAGGTCGACACCGGCGAGACGCCCGTCTCCCCGCCGTCGGCGAACTCGACCGGGCCGATCGCGTTCTCGCGGCAGACGATCGCGCGCCTCCGAGCCCGCCGCAACCGGGCCATGGGCGTCGAGGGCGGCGTACCGACCGACGAGACCACGCCCCTGCCGACCGTCGTGCTGCCGGCCCGTCCGCCGATCGTCCTGGCCGAGGAGAACAAGATCCGCCAGGTCGTGACCAACCTGATGGGCAACGCCATGCGCTTCACCGCGCACGACGACCCGATCGAGATCGGCATCGGCGTGGACGACGACCTCGGCATGGCCCACATCGACGTCATCGACCACGGCGAGGGCATCCCGCCGCAGCTGCGCGAGAAGATCTTCCAGCGCTTCTGGCGGGCGGACACCTCGCGCGCGCGGGACACCGGCGGCTCGGGCCTCGGTCTCGCGATCGTGTCGGGCATCGTGCACGCGCACAACGGCTCCGTCGAGGTGTTCGACACCGAGGGCGGCGGCGCGACCTTCCGCGTCTGGCTCCCCCTGCTCCCCCGCGACTACACCCCCACCCCGAAGTCCCCGGCCGCCTGACGCGCCGGCCGTCGCCCGTCGCCCGTCGCCCCGCCGCTGGCCGGCCCGCCGTCCCGCCATCCCGCCGTCCGTCCCCGTTCTGGTCGCACGGCTTGCCGCTCAACTCCGGCCGACGCGGCATGTCGTGCGACCGGAGCACGGCGCGGACCTGTGGGAGCGAGCGACATCAGAGCTGCCGGACCGGCTCAGGAACGGGCGGCGAACGCTTGACGGAGTCGCTCGAACAGCACCGCAGGTCGAGCCGCGTCGGCAGCCGTCGCGTGCACCACGATCCACCCGTTGACAGCGAACCCGTTGCCTCGGCGCTGATCGTGTCGGAAGACGTCGCGCTCGCGGTGATGGTCGCCGTCGTACTCGAGCGCGATACGGAGCTGTGGCCAGCACATGTCCACCCGTCCGAGGAACGTACCGCGCTCGTCGAACACCTCGTGGTTGAGCTCGGGCTCCGGGAATCCTGCATCCACGACGTCGAGGCGGATCAGCGTCTCCATGGGTGACTCGCTCCCCGGACGCACGGCCTCGAGTGCAGCCCGCGCGAGGACGACCCCGTGCCCGCGGGGACGGAGCGCACGCGCGAGATCCTCGATCGTGGCGAGTCCCGCCCGTCCGACGAGGTGGTCGCCGAGGACGACGAGCGCTCGGAAGTCGAAGAGGGTCGCGCACTCGGCCCAGGCGCGGGCCGGCGTGCTGACCGGGAGGCCGTCCTGCTCGACGGTCTCGTCGTCGGCCACACGATGGGCCGTGACACCCGGACGCCGCATGAGGCTCGCTCCGCCGATGGTCGCCACGTGTACCCGCGACCCTTCGCGGTGTTCCCTCGGCACCGGCGCTCCCCACACGCTGACTGCGGTCGTGTGGCTGAACCGCTGGTCGGGGCGGAGCACCAGGGCGATGCAGTCGACCAGGCTCGCGTCGCGGTCACGAGGCACGCGGACGCCGTGGACGGGACGCCGGAGATCAGCGCGGCGCATGCGGCTCGTACCCTCGCCGTACCGACGAGCTTGTGCGACGGTGAAGGCCCGTTCCGCGAGGCCGTTGGGCAGTGCGCGCGGAGTGGTCATGCTCGTAGCCTGGAGGCGCACGGCACCACCCGAGCCAGAGGCGGGCGCACCTGTGGAGAACGACCGCAGTTGAGCCTCCCGTGCGGGAGAAGCACCTACGTCCTGGTAGCACGGCATGCCGCGCGCGGTCGTTGCGGGCGCACGACCTGCCGTCGCAGCCGGATCTGAGCGGCAAGTCTTGCGACCGAAACCGAGCCAGGGCCGCGGCGCCCGCACGCGGAAGGGCCCCGCACGCGCTGCGTGCGGGGCCCTTCCGGCTACCGGGACTAGAAGTCCATGCCACCCGTGGGGTCGCCGGCCGGCATGGCCGGGTTCTTCTCGGGCTTGTCGGCGACGACGGCCTCGGTCGTGAGGAACAGACCGGCGATCGACGCGGCGTTCTGCAGCGCCGAGCGCGTGACCTTGGCCGGGTCGATGATGCCCGCGGCGACGAGGTCGACGTACTCGCCGGTCGCGGCGTTGAGGCCGTGACCCGACTCGAGCTCGCGGACCTTGGCGGCGACGACGCCCGGCTCGAGACCGGCGTTCAGCGCGATCTGCTTGAGCGGCGCGTCGATGGCGACGCGGACGATGTTCGCACCGGTCGCCTCGTCACCCTCGAGCGAGAGCGTGTCGAGCGCGACGGACGCCTGGATGAGCGCGACGCCACCACCGGCGACGATGCCCTCCTCGACGGCGGCCTTCGCGTTGCGGACGGCGTCCTCGATGCGGTGCTTGCGCTCCTTGAGCTCGACCTCGGTCGCGGC